>CDZO01007085.1_pt1 | contig 14256 bp, 14 predicted proteins | sample 480641 | NCBI WGS metagenome assembly CDZO01 (sample SAMEA3182088, study PRJEB8094) | gut metagenome | biome: human; feature: gut; material: Stool; isolation source: human stools | place: Canada | collected 2013-02-05
GATTGCTTATGAGCAACTCTGTACCTTTCCACGTTCCGATAACCCTATCTGTACATATATCCTTAGGTGTCCGCTATAGTCCTGTCAGCTTGATTGTGCCTGTAACACAATACGGAATTTCATATTTTCGATTTTTACTTTACCGCACTGACCCACATTTAAGTGTCCGTACATTTCTATACGGTAAACATCTAGACCCGTACATTCGCGGTTTTCGTCAGTCCGTCGTAGACATTCTCACCATAGATATTTTATAGACTCCCGGCGTGTCATCTGCATACAGTACCTCTACTGCACTTTCGTCAGCCGTGTTGCCACGCTGTTACGACAAACTTCCGCCGACTTTATCGAGCTCCAGACTCCAGCCATTACAGCCGAAGCCGGTCGAAGTATCAGAGTAGGCATTTCAGGGCGTTACTCCTTCATTCTACCTATCGGGTTATCAGTTGTTGCTCATCCCTGCCGAGATAAGCCCGACGCTTTTAGCATCACATGGCCATAAGTCTATGAAGTATTACCCTCATAGCGTGATGTTTGTGCGTCAACGTGTCGCACCAAAGATATTCTCGACCTCTCTCGATGCCAGCAGGTCTTTGACATTCTGTGTGATGCCGGTCGGAATGCCGCCCCATTTACGGAATCGCTTCCAGATCTCCACGGAGTAAGCCGCCGTCTGTTCTTCCTTCAAGAGAAGGTGCATCTCATCCATGTAGTAACGGGTGGATTTTCCTTCCTCACGGTTGGCGGTGACACGCCCCCAGACCTGATCCTGCACGATCAGCATCCCGATCTTTTTCAGCTGCTTGCCCAGCTCCTTGATGTCATAGCAGACCAGCCGGTTGTTGATATCCACGTTCGTCCGGTGGTTGAACAGGTTCAGGGAGCCTTTGACATAGATTTCAAGGGCGGTCGCCACATGGTGCGCTTCCTTTTCATCCTGCCGCATCAGCTCATCGTACAGATCCTCCAGCACCGGCATGTTCTCCGGGCGGGGATCGTTAAAATACGCCTGATACACCTGATGGACGCAGCGGTCGATGACGGTTTTCTCGATCGGCTGCAGGCCTTCCTTACCGCCGACAACCAGCTCGCAGAGCGAAAGCAGGAAGTCCGCTTTCAGGGCAATCGGGTTATCCTCTTCGGAATAGTTCATGTTGATGTCCATAGGGTTGATATACTGCGTGCTGGTCGGGCTGACATGGATCACCTGGCCTCCCAGGCGCTCCACCAGTGGGGAATACTCTGCCTCCGGATCGGAAATAATGATGTCGTCATCCGTCACCAGGAAGGCATTTGCAATCTCACGCTTGGCACTGAAGGATTTACCGGAACCCGGCGTACCAAGGATCAGTCCGTTCGGGTTCTTTAAAAGCTTTCGGTCTACCATGATCAGGTTGTTGGAAAGCGCATTCAGCCCGTAATACAGAGCCTCTTTTCCGTTCTGGAACAGCTCCTGCGTCGTAAACGGCACGAAGATCGCCGTACTGCTGGTGGTAAGCCCTCTCTCAATGGAGATCAGGTTCTGCGCCAGCGGCAGGCTGCTCATAAGCCCCTGCTCCTGCTGGAAATCCAGCCTGCGAAGGTTGCAGCTGTGCTTCTGGGCGATGCTGGATGCCTGGAAGATGTTGTTGTCCAGCTCCTGCCTGGTCGCCCCGGTGTTCATGATGAGGAATGTCACCATAAACATTCTCTCGTTCTGGCTCTGAAGCTCCTTTAAAAGGTCTTTCGCATCGCTGCCGTAGGTGGCCAGGTCGGACGGGATGATATCCATGTCATACCCGGCGCGGACAGCCTTTTTCTGCTCCTCAATCTTGGAACGGTCCAGCTCCGTGATCGTATGCTTCACCGTCTTGATCGCTTTGTTCTGATCCAGCGAATGGATGTGCATCGTCACGATCTGGCTGGACTCCATATCCAGGATGTCCTTCAAGAGCTGGTCTGACAGGTCGGATGCCGTGATGGACAAAAAGCTCATCGCCCCGTACATATCCCCCATGCGGAAATGCCTGCCGCCGGGGAAGGAAAACGAGGTCGGAGCGATGAAGTCCTTCACCGAAAGACCGGATTCAGTGAGCCACTTCCACTCAAAGGTAAAGCGGTCCTTATCGCCCATGTGGAACATATCGTGCATAAGCTTCAGGCGTTCCTTACCGTTTAAGACCTTCGTGACCACACCCAATCTACGGAAGTTATTCAAAAGGTCTGTCTGGATGTGGATCAGCCTCGGCTTTGCCTGCTTCATGGATTCCGCTTCAATGCCGAACGTCAGATACTTGGTCTTGGTCAGTCCGTTGTTGCCCTGGGAAAGCTGGGTGCGGAGCATACGGCTGTATTCCTCCCGGACATCATCGAAGGCATCGTGCCTCAGCGGGATACGGATGTTCTTCTCAAAGTCCGCCGCATCTGTTGAGAGATTCATAAAGGACAGCTCAAAGCTCACCGAGCTGTCGAAAAAGTTCAGGAACCCACACCACTCATCAAAGATGGCGGTTTTATCCTCCTGCTGTGCCAGCTGGTAGTTGATGTCCTGAAACTGGATGGTTTTTGTGTAATAATTCGTCCCGGAGCGGCAGATACCGTCCTGGAACATCCTCTGGAAGGGAATCGACTGCTGCGCCGTGCGCGGCACGCCGTCATCGCGCTTTGCGTTTTTTATGATTTTTTCCACCTGCCTGCGCTCCTTTTTGCTGAGCGACTTTGGCAGCTGCGGCATTGCGCTTTCCTTCGGCTTTCTTTTCAGACTGGAAAACAATCTTTTCTACCTCCTTTTCCGCCTGATACTGGCGTACCAGGGCTGTGTAATAGTTGTCCGTGCAGTATGGCCTGTCCTTCGGCCTCCTGAATTTCGCCTCGATGAAGTGATCCAGGATGACCTCCAGCGGCATCCCGTCCTTCTCGTACATGGAAAAAAAGAAAAATGGCAGCATCACTACCATCATGCAGAGCACTGCCAGACTCACGTTCCCGCTCTTCTTGACAAGGAAGAACAGCGGCACACCGACCGCCGCGGCAATGGAAAAACAGATCAGCTGCCGCTTGGTCAGGTTGAAGAATATCTTGGATTTGACCTTGCCCAAATCCCTTGGTACGGATATATACGCTGCCATAAAACCTCCTTAGTGAGCGTTCATTACGGATTTCGCCAGCGTGCCTGTCTTAAAGAGCGTGAAGCAAAGGAGCACCGTGTACCCCATCACGCCCCAGAGCGCCGTCAGGATGTTGTCGGAGAACGACACGCCCTGGATCAGCACCGCATAAATGCCAACGCAGATCAGGATGAGGAAGCCCTGGAAGCCCAAAGCAATCAGTGACCTCAGATAGTTCTGTCCGATCTGGCTCTGTTCCCGGTTTCCGAAGGTAGAAAACGGGATCGGCGCGAGGCTCGTCATCAGGTAAATCTCGATCATGCGCCCGTAGACGATGATGAAGATGATCAGTGACATGATCTTCATGCCGACATTTAAGAGCAGCACCTCCATATAGACCCCGATCAGCGGCCCGATCTCCATGCCTTCAAGCGTTGACTGCATCGAGGCAAGCGCCGCGCTGTCCACGGCTGTGCTGCCGCCGATGATGCCGGATGCTGCGGAAATCACATGCTGCGCCACATCGAATACTGCCATGGTGATATTGAATGTATTGGTGATCAGCATGACAGCGACGAATGTTTTGAAGATCCACTTGAAGAAGATCCATGTTTCAAAGTTTGCTAAGTTGTTGTGATCAATGATCAGCTGAATCAGCTCATAGCAGGCTATGAATGTCAGAATCAGCCCCGCGATAGGGATGATCACAGATTCCGAGACATTCCGTATCATGGCAAACACCCCCGGCGAAAAGGCCGCCGGGGATGTGCCGACCTGGGTTGCGACGTCCGCGACACGCTGGTTCACGGCGTCGAACATCCCGGAAAGGCTGTCCATGATACCGCTAACGAGCATTTCTTTCAGCCAATCGGTGATTGCCTGAAATATTGTGTCCATTTAGCGGTTGTCCTCCATGATCCTTAAAACAGTCCTGCAAGAAGCGGAACGAGTGTCGTGCCGATCAGGGCGACTCCGCCGCCCGCCATCAGCTGCTTCATGCCCTGGGACTTCGCGCCGGGGTTGTCATTGCCATAACCTTCCATGAGGTTGATCGCGCCCCAGATGCCGAGGCCTGCCCCAAGGGCGATAACGAGAGTCTGAAGTACGCCAACTGCGCTGTTGAAAAATGCCATATTCTTTTGCGAAACCCGATGGGATTGATTTCTTCCAGCAGCTGCCGCCGGTATCCGGCGTCCCCGGGTTTCTTTCCTCCATTCATTTTTTGTTGAAAATGCAGCCGCTGTGCTTGTCGTGAGTGATTGATTTGGTTCCATGCTTCCCGTGAAGTGGGAGCCCTGGCCCTGTAGCTTTGAGAGTCCATGTCCGCCTCCTTCTTGGCATAAAGAAAGCCCTCTGCGGTAAAACAGAAGGCTTCTAAGCTACGGTATTTACTTGTGTTTACACTTCATCCGGCGTGACCACTGTGTAACGGTCATCCGCTTTCAGCGTGAGCTTCCGGGACAGGAATTTCTCGATATCGAAGGTATTCTTCTTGTCCGCGTCGGAAGTGAGATGAAAATTCGGGTGCTTGGTCAGATCATATTTATCCGACAGGAATGGCCGCACACCGCGAAGCTGCAGGATGCATTTTCCACCGTCCAGCACCGCCAATTCATCGACAGATAAGAGGTCATGCCCCAATTTCTGATAGTTCAGGGAATGGCTCTGCTCTCTGCCGCGGCTCTCACCGGTGTTGTAGGTATCGATTGTCTCCTTGCCAAGTGCCTGGTTCAGGTCTTTTAGCGTGGTCGGTTCCGAACCTCCGAGGAAGATCTGGGAATCCATGTTGCCCACAATCGTATCGGCGTTGTCTTTATAAATCGCCTTGAGCTGAGATTTCGCTTGGAGCACCAAACAAGCAGATATTTCACGGCTTCGGATGGTCGCCACCAGCTTCTCCAGGTTCGGAATCTGACCGATGTTGGCGCACTCATCAATGAGGCAGCGCACATGCACCGGGAGCCTGCCGCCGTACACATCATCCGCTTTCTCACACAGCAGGTTGAAAAGCTGCGTATAGATCATGGAGATCAGAAAGTTGAAGGTGGCGTCCGTGTCGGACATAAGCAAAAAGAGCGCCGTCTTCCGGTCGCCCAGCCTGTCCAGCTCCAGCTCGTCATACATAGTGATGTCCCGCACCTCCTGAATATCAAAGGGAGCAAGACGCGCACCGCATGAGACAAGTATGGATTTTAAAGTTTTTCCGGCGGCCATCTTGAATTTGACGTACTGCCTGACTGCGAAGTGGTTCGGGTTCTTTTTCTTCAGGTCTTCAAACATCAGATCCACCGGATTCTGATATTCCTCATCGTCCTCCCGTACATCCATGCTGTTGAGCATTTCCAGGAGCGTGGCGAAGTTCTGCTCATTCTCCGGGGCTTCATAGTGGATGTAACCGATCAGCGCCGTATAGAGCAGCGTCTCCGCCTTCGTCCAGAACTCATCACCGGCCTTGCCGTCGCCCTTGGTGTTGGCGATGAGTGCGGTTACGAGCTTCAGTATGTCCTTTTCGCTGTGGATATAGGCGAAGGGGTTATAGTGCTGGGACTTCTTGAAGTTGATCGTATTAAAGACCTTAATCACGTAAGGCTCGTAGACGATCTTCCCGTTTTTGTCCTTCACCGGGTTGCCCTTCTCATCCAACTTCGGAGCACCGCGCTCCAGCGCATGGCCGCACTCATTCAGGACACTGGCTTTCGGATCAGTGATCACATATGAAGAATGCATTTGAAGGAGATTTGGCTTAAGCCAAAATCTCGTCTTGCCGGAGCCGGAACCGCCGACGATCAGCACGTTTTTATTCCTTGCGTTTGCCGGATTCTTCGGTCGGTTGCTCATCATCAGGCTCTCCGTTTTCGTGAGGATGATGTTGTTCTGGAACACCGGGTCCTGAAAAGGTTCGATGTCCTTACGGCTGCCCCAGCGGGCTGAGCCATACTCCGTATTGTGCCGGTATTTCTTGGCGTTTTTGCCCTTCAAATAGACAGCCAGCCGGAACGCTGCACCGCAGCAGATACCGATCAGCAGGTCAAAGGGATGGAAGCTGGGAAACGGATTGGAAAATGCCGTCCCCAGTGTTGTGATAAGGGATAAGGTTTTTTCGGAGGCATTGGAGCCGGCTGCCAGCCGCCATGCCTCCCCAAAATTCGTTGCCAGCAATCCTGCCGCCGCGTAGGGAAGCGACAGGATGATCTTCTTTTTCAATTCGTTTTTCGTCACAGCGTATGCTCCTGTTCCTTGTGCCTGACCTTGGACGGGAGCGATGCGACAAACTCCTTCAGCTTCGTGAGCTGTTTCAGGATGCTCGGCTTCTTCTCCGCATTCATCTGCTTGGCCATCAGAGAATCTGCGATATGCTGCAGGGCATCCGTGTCCTTTGCCTTGAAGAACACCGTGTACTGCGGCGGCGTCACCGATTTGTCCTTGGTCACGGCAAAGTCCACACCGTATTTTCTGGCCTCCCGCTCAAAGTCCCGGATGCTGGCATCTCCGATGGACATGCGCGAAACGCCCTGGTTCTGTCCTATCAGTTCTTTTACCGACTGCTTTCCCTTTACGCCCTCTGTCTTCGCCGCCTTATTCAGCGATGCATTCTTATGATGCTGAAGGTACATGCGGATTCCGGCGACGATCGTCCGGGAGGTCAGCCGCGTGGTACTGATAGCGAGGTTTACTGTCCTGTTTTCAACTTCTTCCTGCACGGCTGATTCACCACCTTCCTCTGATATGCCTTCATTCTCTGAACCATCTGATTCTGACGATTCATTTCCTGCTTGATATTGGCCGCCCTTGACGCAGCGCCCCTGTTATTTCTCCTCATTGCCGTTGCCCTCCATTGCGTCATTATTCAGGTCGATCACCGGGAAGCAGAAGCCTCCGGTTCGCACACGCTGCATCCTGCGGATAAGTTCCTTCGTAGCAAGCATCATTTCATCCGGTCTCATATCCGCGTAATCATCTTCACTGTTCAAGCGATAAACAACTGCATCTCCCATGAGATAACGGCGCTTGCCGATGCGAATCAGGTCGGAATACCTGCAGCTGAGATAAAGGTTTTTTACATTCATCTCAAAGATGATTTCTTCAACGTCATCCTCCAGAATATCCACCGCTTCTTCCTCAAACTCGTACACCATCTTGATTCCTGACCGAGGATTTACAGAAAGCATACGAACCTCACCGATATAATTCGGCTGGTTAAACATCTCCATCAGATCCTCCCAGGCGACTTCTGCTTCTTCAATTTTTCTGTTCATCTGCATTCCCTCCTGTAATTATTCATCTTCTCTGTATTTGCTTTTCCACTCCGGATTCCAGCGAAGCGGTTCTTCCTCGTCCACTGCGCATTCCAGCGAATCAATAAACGCCTCGCGCCAAAGCGTCATATCTTCCCGCGGCATAAAATCCAAAACGATATGCCAACTGGCCCCGCCAACAAACTCCGTCAGGATCATGCACATATCTTTTCCAAACTGCTCCAGGAAGGTTTCCTGTTCATCCTGTTCGCTGGTATAGGCGAACAGCCGGATTTTCCTCGGCTCATGGCAGAATTCCTTAAACTCAATATCCACATCACCGCTTGTATAGAGCTGGATATTGAAATCCTGTCCGTATTTGTGGCAGTTGATATACCGATTGCCGCCGGTCATGGTCACTTTGATCTGTGGTTTGCTCTCAACCTTTTGTGCGCTCTCGAAAATCCCATCCAGCACACACCCAAAGGCCTTACGGATAAATGCTGCCTTTTCCGCCTTCTCTATCCTTTTCTGTTCTGTTTTTGTCATCTGCATCGCTCCTTTTCGTGAAATAAAAAAACGGCCATCTCTCTGCATTGCTGCGAAGAAATGACCGTTACCGTGCCTGTTCTCTTTGTCTTCGTTTCTGCCACTGTTCCAGCAACCGGATGATCGTGTCCTCCATCTGCTTCGGGGTGTAGGACTTGGGGAAGTATTTCCGGAGCACTTCATGGGAGATCGTGACCTTGCTCATGTCGTCCTTTTTGACCTCATCCATGACAGCACACATCACATCCAGCGTGCATTTGCCCTCCTGGCTGTATTTCTTGATGCGCTGTGCCTGGGAGAGTGACGGCGTGGACTGTGAATAATCCATCGCCTCCAGAAAGTCTTTCTGCTCCTCCGGCTTCAGATACGACAGCTCCACAGCCGGGTTAAAGGCGATTTTTTTCTGATCGACCATATCCAGAAGCTCCGGAGAAAGATAGGTCAGACGGATGAAGCGCTGAACTTGCTTGTAACTGTCACCAGCAGCCTCACCAATCAACTCCGTTGTCCGTTTGCCCAATAAATCTGGGACAACTTGTCCCACATTTTCTTTAGATGGTCTTCCAGCCTGCCGCTTCATAGCTTCGTTTTTCATGCGATAGGCGAACGCCCGTTCACTGGGAAGCAGCTCCTCTCTTTGCAGATTGGAATCGACCATCAGGATCGTCGCGGCATCATCATCCAGCTCCCTTACAATCACCGGCATCGTATCTCTGCCGGCAAGCTCGGAAGCGTGGTGCCGTCTGTGTCCGGCTATCAGCTCATAACCGCCCTCCGGGGAAGGCCTCGCAATCGCCGGGACCATTACCCCGTACTGTTTTATGCTCTCCACGGTTTTCATCATCGCCTCATCATCCACCACCTTGAACGGGTGATTTTTGAAAGGATGAAGCTCGGAAAGCGGGATGTCCTGTACCTTTTCCGCAGCCTGGTCAGTACGGCTTTCCTCCGTGGAGAAAATATCATCGTAGCTGCTCAAGCTGATGTTTGCGCCTTTTTTCGACACCTGCCTGCACCTCCTTTGTCAGTTCCTTGTATGCCTCCGCGACCTTTCCTTTCGGGTCGTGGAGAAAAATGCTCTTGCCCTCTGCACTGATCTCCGCAGCCCGCACCGACCGGGGAATCTCCGTACCGAACACCTTGATATGCCCGCCGTAGGTTTCGCGGATCAGCGCGGAAATCTCTTTCGCGTAATTCGTCCTGCCGTCCACCATGGTCAGCAGGATTCCTTCAATCCGCAGTTTCGGATTGATTTGCCGTTTGACCTTGTTGATGGTCTGCAAGAGCTGCTCAAGGCCTTTTGCCGACAGGTAATTAGCCTGCACCGGGATCAGCGTCGTATCCGCTGCTGCCAGCGCATTGACCGTCAACATGCCGAGAGACGGCATACAGTCGAGAAGCACATAGTCATAATTCTTCTTGACCGGCTCCAGAAACTGCTTGAGAATCCGTTCCCGGTTCATGGTGTTGACCAGTGCCACCTCCAGACCTGCCAGCGAGATATTCGCCGGGATCAGGTCAACGCCCTCAGCCTGATGAAGAATCCCTTCCGACGGCTTCATGGCGTCCTCATTGATGGTCTTGTTCAGAAGATCAAAGAGAGTAGTCTCCAGATCATCAGGTCTGGGATACCCAAGGCTGATAGTCAGCGATCCCTGCGGGTCGGTGTCCACCAGGAGCACTTTCTGTCCTTCGCGGGCAAGCCCGATGCCTAAGTTTTCCACGGTCGTTGTCTTTGCCGTGCCGCCCTTCTGGTTGACGACACAGATCACAGTTGGTTTGTCTTTCATTGTGTCTACTCCTTCCATCCGTACATATCGTGCTGAACCTTCGCTGTGTAGTAATGGTCGATGGTGATCGGTGCGTTATACAGCGATGTCAGCAAGTATGCCTTGATATTCCGCACATCCGTTGTGTTCTCATGGATGCTGTCCAGGACGTATTCGATATGCGTCGAATCCAGCTTCATGAACCGGCTCCTTACGACCTCAGCAGGTCTGTCTTCACCGCCGCAGCGGATGTACGGGGCCTTGCTGCAGATGGTATCGACCATCAGCTCCACAATTTCTTCAATGCGTCCATGGTCGTATGGATATCGTTCCTTGAGCTCATCGATGTACAGATGATCCCTCAGATAATTCTCATACAATCTGCGCTCCTCCATCTCATCCCTTCGCATCGTATCCATCCTCTGAGCCTTCCGCTCTGTGGACAACTCCGCCGGTTTCCCGGATAGATGGATAGGATCAGTCTGATTATTATCAGTCTGATTAATATCAGTATTATTTCCGTGTGATTTCCACACTTCTTGACTTGTGATTTTCACATCTCCAGAAGTGTGATTTTCACATTTCTTGAAATGTGATTCCGGAGATTTCTGTGGAGACGGTGTGGAAAACTTCATCACGTAGATCAGGGAAGGCTTTCCGAGACCCTGGCGCTTGCGCTTGATGAGGCCGATCTTTTTCTCCAGTTCCGACAGCATCTTCACCGCTTTCTGATTTCCGCAGTGCATGTCCTCCATGATCTCTTCGACGGTGTAGATGATGTATACGCGGTTCAGGTCATCCATCCATTTGCTGCGGATGGAAAGCTGCAGGCGGTCGAGCATCAGTCCGTAGAGCAGCTTGGAGTCGGTGCTGATGTCCTGGAACTCATCACCGGTGATCAGCCGCTTCGGAATGCGGAAGAACTGATATTGCTCCGCGTCCTCCGGGCCGTAAAAGTAATCAAAATTCATCTCCATCCTCCAGTCTTTGGGCAATAAAAAAAGACGCTTACCTGATCCCCGGAGGGAACAAATAAACGTCTTTATGGTTTCTGTATTCAGTTGTCAGCGCATAGCCTGCGCCAGAGCTTTATGCCGCCATCAGGCCGAAATATTCAGGTTTGTCTGAAGTTCTGCGGGCATGAAAAAGCCCGGAACACCAGTGTTTATGCGGGTTTCCGGGTTTTAGTCCAAATAATTCACTAGCATTAATCATAGCAACGTCAATGTCGCCAAAGCTCTGCAAAGCTTCGTGCAACGGTATCTTGCTTTCGTTCAAATAGGTTTTCCCGCTATCATCAACAGGAGCATAAGAGTCAATTAAAAGCGATGAACAGTTGAATAAGTTCGATTTACCGTCGCCGTGGAAACGCATATTTGCATATGCTAAAGCATACATTGAAGGATCATTTTCAACACCAATCAAACTATTTGCCTGTGCATCAGCATATTTTTTTACTTTATCTGCTTCGCTTATTTTCTGTACCCAAACATTTTGCTTGATTCTTGCCAACGCCGAAATTAAAAATGCTCCTGTTCCACAGCAAATATCTATAATTCTTGTATGCTCGTCAAATTTCTTATCAGAATAGTATTCAGCTATATCACAGAATAATTCTGTAATGTGCTTAGGTGTAAGAACAATGCCTTTTTCCTTAGCGTTTCCTTTTGTGAAGCGTAAAAAGGTTGTGTAGAATTCGCCCATTACATCAATACCGGTGTACTTTTCAAGGACTTCAATAACATTTTCGTATAGGGAATAAATACACCGAGACAGAACAGTATCACCATAAGGAAAATCTTTATAATCCCCTTTGGGCGCACGCAGAAGCTCATCTTTGGATAATAATTGATCGTAAAATTTCTTCAACGAAGTTCTTTTTCCCCGGGGTATTTTGTCAATATCCCATATTCCACGGATATAATCATCATCATATTCATTTCCGTCACCGTATAGGGATGCTTTCAGCATTTTTACAGAATTTCTACCAAGCGGATCAGAAATTAGTTTTTTAGCTTTGGTTGCATTTTTAGCGTCGATAGCCGATTTTGTATCTTTATAGAGTTTGGATTCGTGATTCGTCAATCCAAGAATAATAGCTGAAACAAATCCTGCCTTTGAATTATCTTCGATACCATTTGAACGAAGAAAATTAGCACAAGTCAAAGTGTATCGTCTTAACTCTTTTTTGACTGCCGCCTCTGTCCCTGCAAAACGATCCAATGCAATATCAATATCCTTCTCATATTGCGATATTGACACAATAGCATCATCTATGAAACCATCCTCTAAAATTTCAATATCTGTTATTTTTCCGCCTTTGGGTAAAACAAATGAGGATACTTTACAGCTTTCTTTGCTCTGCCCGGATACACCAATAGCAACAACATCATATTTATCATTCAAAAATGTGGCATACCATAGAGCGCCATTGATGGCATAAGCTTCCGTTTCAGCAGGCGTGCCATAACCTGCGGTTTTATAATCTTTAATATCCGTAAACACAGAGTGATTTCTCGCATCGGCTTTACATTCGATTACAACAATCACATTAGAGTTTTCTTTTGTTACTATATAATCCGGTGTCCCTTTGCTTACCAATGTTTGCTTTTTGGACGCAGTGGCAAAAACACCGCTAAGCCAGTCAAAAGATGTGCTTTTATAACTATCTTCTTTAAGCCACATTATTCCATCAACAGAAATATTTTGTGCAGTGGGATACCCTACAATCTCTTTCAGTTTATCTGCAACTAAACCTTTTGTTGTTTCCTCACTTGCTCTGCTCATAATTGTTCCTCCAATATGGATTTATCGTCGCTCTCCTAAGAGCGTGGTTATCAGTTCAATTTCGTTTTATGCGTTCAGCATATCCTCATAGGTAACGAGCGTTACGTTGCCCATCTCGTTTGCTCTGTCGATACAGCCTTTGGTAAAGCCTGCTTTTGCAAAGAGATAAAAATGCGTTCTCTTGTAGTTAAATAGGGTGCTACGCTCCACAAGTGTTTCCAGCACACCAAGGTCAACCTTTTCGTTTGTCCACTTGCACTCGGCAAAAAGGGCGGTATCTTTATCCGTTCCCATAATGTCGATTTCTTCTTGGGACTTCGTTTTGGGGTTCGCTCCCCACCAACGACCAAGATCGGTGAAGTTCACCGCACACTTGCCTTCAAGGAGCAGCTTCCAAAGATACTGTTTACAAATATCTTCAAAAACGCTCCCCATATAAGAGGAAAGTTCGGGAGCAATACGGCTGTAAGCCAGGTCAACGGCTCCACGGGAAATGATAGAAGTGTTCTCCGGCACGAAGCGATACCAAAAATGGAACATATTATCCTCGATGGAATAAATCGTCTTGCGGGTGGATTTTTTACCGTAAGGCGATTCTTTTTTTACGATGCCGAGTGTAATCAGATTTTTAATATAGGTGGCACATACGCTTGTATCTTCATCTATTTTGTTGGAGATTTCGTTCATTTTGGACGAGCCGGTTGCGATTGCCGTGATAACCGCATTATAAATTGCAGGCTCACGCACCTCATGCTTTAAGAGGTTGGTTGGTTCTTCAAATATAGAAGATGATGGATTCAGGTGCGTATTTTTAATATTTTCTTCAATAGAAAGCTTATCGTCAAGCTGCATAAGATACTGCGGTGTTCCGCCGACAATACCGTAAGCCAAAGCTTTATCTTCATCCGAAAAATTTTCAAAATAACGGCAAGCCTCTAAAAATTCAAAAGGGTTGATTTTAAATTGCGCCGTTCTTCTTCCGTAAAGGGGCGCTTTATATGCCAAAACGTGATCTTCCATATAGGACATAGAAGAACCGCAAAGAATTAAGAACAGCTTTGATGCGTCCTTGTTCTTATCAATTAAAAGCTGAAGCGTGGAAGCAAGGCTCTTAGATGCACGGGCAACATAAGGGTACTCGTCAATTACAAGCACAATCCTTTTGGTCTTAGCAAGTTCAAAAACGTATTCAAGCGCCATCTGGAAGCTATTATAGGAAGCACCCGAAGCGATACCTGTATTATATTCCATAATACATCTTGAAAAGTTATCAAGATTTTGCTTTGCATTTGTTTCAACGCCGGTAAAGAATATGGTATCTTTATCCTTTGTAAATTCGCTGATAAGGGCAGTTTTACCCACACGGCGGCGACCGTAAATAACGGCGAATTCGAATTTATCGGAATTATAGAGCTTGTTTAATGTATTTAGCTCGTGTTCTCTTCCTATGAACATAGATGTACCTCCCTATAGAAAATTCGTGCTTTACGATTTACTTAATTATACTCCACAATAACACAATAGTCAATAGCTTTTCGAAAATTTACTTTATTATGATTTACTAAATTTCAAAACACGATTATTGGAGTTATTTATTTTGGTTATTTGATAACTATCCCACAAATTTCAAAATATTTTTCTAAGAGAATTTTTTGGGACACTAAAATATGATATAATATTTTCAAATTTGTAGGAACAATATGCTTATTTTGTGTCGTTTAATAAATAGATACGACTTTACAACTTTTTAAGAAAAAAATATCGTACAGGACACTTTGGTGTATAATTAGTTTGCCAACAAAATATACAAAGGAAAGTGACCCTGTACGA
>CDZO01031749.1_pt1 | contig 14211 bp, 8 predicted proteins | sample 480641 | NCBI WGS metagenome assembly CDZO01 (sample SAMEA3182088, study PRJEB8094) | gut metagenome | biome: human; feature: gut; material: Stool; isolation source: human stools | place: Canada | collected 2013-02-05
AGATTCGTCAAGAAACCTGGCTAATTTATAAATCCATAAAGACGAGTACAGAAGTCAGATTACCTCTTTATCTCTTATTCGAAGGAAAAGGGCTTGTTATTCTGGACAAATATCGGGATGACTTACAAAGCTTCTTTCATTTAAGGGATAACTCTAATGTGAACAAGGATTTAATTGTGATTTCCCGCCTAGCTGGTTTATCAAAAAAAATTTCATTTCACACTGCTCGCCATACTAATGCAACACTATTGATTTATAATGGAGTAAACATCACAACGGTGCAAAAATTATTGGGGCATAAAAGTGTTAAAACCACACAAGTGTATACAAATGTAATGGATATGACTATAGTGCATGATTTAGAAAAGAACCATGCACTCATGCCTTTGCCTAAAAAAACACGAACTTAGCATAGCCAATACTACACTTTCATATCGTTAGTCATATACTTCTCCTTTAAAGTCTGTTCATTCACTATTCAGTTTCAGTTTGCTCGCTGCAAACTTACTGCATACGTTTTGCAGTACCACTGCATATTGTTTGCAGTATCACTGCATATTGCTTGCAGCCGCGCTGCATATTAGTTTGCAGTACCACTGCAACAGCTTTGCAGTATCGCTGCAATAGGTTTGCAAAATTTTGCAGTAAGAAACTACTGAGAATCAATCAGGTATAGTGTAGTGCTAATAGAAGATTGACATTGGTGTGTTATCAATATTTAAGGCTGGTTGGAGGTGTGGAAGCAAATTTTGCTTCCACACTTTTGAGTTGCTTCCACAGCACTTGTAATACCGATGAATAAAGGAATACAAGGAGTGGGTGGAAGTGTGGAAGCAGAAATGATGAAAACTCTTATGAAGAAACAACAGTTGTCTTGATTATTTGGCTAATCACAAAGTTTTGAGTTTACTGTTTTTTGAAGCTATTGAAATATTCTTTTACATAGACTTTAGTACTTTCGCTAATAAAATGACAATGTAGAGTAAATGCTTCATCGAAAGCAGTTAGGATGATAGATGTTGACAAAAGATATTCTTCATATAAGAGAAATAATCATTTAAAATCTTTAAGCAACGTATTAACTTTATGATATACATATGATAACCAAGTCATTAATTCAACAAATAGTATCACAGCAGTAAGGTTTTATGCATTGTACCCCTATACACATACCTTGTGAGAAAGGAAATTTCGCTATAGTGATTTCTATTACATGGTATAATTGCTTGATTATTAATAAAATAAAAAAGTTGTAGTTCCGCGAAAACTTTGGTGATTTCGTATATTGGTATGCAGACGCAGGAAGTGGCGATTAAGCCGAGTGTAAAGGTGACAATGAGAAGCAATGCAGAAGCTTTGGATGAGGTTGTGGTAGTGGCATACGGTACTGCTAAAAAAGAATCGTTGACCGGTTCTATCTCGGTGGTTGACAATAAGAAAATAGAGAAGCGCATCACAACCAGCGTAACCGGTGCACTTGAAGGTGCCGCACCGGGTGTACAAGTGAACAATACATATGGTGAACCCGGTTCTGCCCCCAGCATCCGTATCCGTGGTTTTGGTACATTGGTTTCAGGTGCTTCAGATCCTCTGTATGTAGTGGACGGAGTCCCTTTCGATGGAAACATGGCCGAACTAAACTCTAATGATATTGAAAGCATGTCCATCTTGAAAGATGCTGCTTCGGCTGCATTATACGGTAACCGTGCTGCCAACGGTGTTGTCATCATTACAACCAAGAGCGGACGAAACACTCATAAACCGAGTATTACGCTGCAAATGAATCAAGGTATGTATAACAGAGGTATTCCCGAGTACGACCGTCTGGATGCAGACCGCTGGATGGAAGCTACCTGGATGGCCAAGAAGAATGCCATGATGAGCAATGCCGGCATGTCGGCAAGCGATGCTGCCGCATATGCCACGGGACACGTGGTTAGTGAATCTATCGGTCGTAATATCTACAATGCCGCTGGTGATAAGTTGTTTGACAATAACGGAAAACTGATTGCCACTCGCCTGGCTGGCTATGACGACTTGGACTGGCAGAATGCCATCGAACGCACGGGACACCGTCAGGAATACAATCTTTCCGCCGCCACTTCGGGAGAGAAATACAACGTGTATTCTTCCATAGGCTACTTGAATGAGAAAGGATATGTAAAAGCCACAGGTTACGAACGTTTCTCCGGGCGTATCAACACTACTTATACACCTAACAAGTGGTTCAAGGGTGGCGTGAACTTGACTGGCTCGTGGACCAAGCGTGACTATAACAGTAATGCCAGTGGCAACTATTACGCCAATCCGTTCTACATTACTCGTTATATGGCTCCGGTCTATCCGTTGTTCATGCACAATGCCGACGGTACATACCAACTGGATGCCGATGGTAACAAAATTTATGACACCACTTCATCTTATCTGAGTAACCGCAACATCGCTTACGAAATGTTGTATAATAAGCAGGAAAGTGTGCGCAACGTATTGGGCGGACAAGCTTTTGCCACCATCTCGTTGCCGTATGGACTTTCATTAACTGTAAAAGGTGACCTGAACAACAGCACTTCGAACAATAAGAAATATGACAATCCCGAAATTGGAGACGGTGCTACGAATGGCGGTCGTTTGACAAGTTATGCCTACCAATACAAGACTGTAACCTTGCAGGAAATTCTGAGCTGGAACTATCAATTTAATCAGGTACACAACGTGGAAGCTATGGTGGCTCACGAGAACTATAGTTGGGAGCGCAAGTACACTTCCGGAATGAACACCGGTATGGCTGTAGACGGCAACCTTACTATGGGCAATTTCCTTAACAACTCTTATTTTTCCGGAAGTGATGATGAGGACAAGACGGAGTCTTATCTGGCACGCGTAAAGTATAATTATGACAACCGTTATTTCGTAGAAGGTTCGTTCCGTCGTGACGGTTCCTCACGCTTCCACAAGGACAATCGCTGGGGTAACTTCTATTCTGTTGGTGCCAGCTGGAACATGAAACAAGAAGCTTTCTTGCAAGATGTAGATTGGGTGGATGCCTTGAAGTTGCGCGCGTCCTATGGTGAAGTCGGTAACAATATGGGCGTAAGCCTTTATGGTCACATGGCTCTTTATACCATTGACAAGAACGGTGGTGAAGCCGCTTTGGTAAAACAATCACTTTCAGCACCGGACATCAAGTGGGAAACTACACAGACGGTGGATGTTGCCGTAGAGGGGCGTCTGTTCAACCGTCTGAACTTCCAAATAGGCTATTTCGACAAACGTTCCAAAGACCTGCTGTTTGAGGTACGCCTACCGCTTTCTGCCGGTTCTTATCCTTGGGTTGCCGATACTGCCCCGATGAACCTGACGCAATACAAGAATATCGGTACCGTATCCAACCGTGGCTGGGAAATCTCTTTGAATGCCGATGTCATCAACAACAATGACTGGAAATGGAACATCGGCGCAGACGCTACTTTCCTGAAGAATAAAATCGTGAAACTGCCCGATGGAAAGGACATCTTGCATGGTATGCAAAACTACTCCGAAGGACACTCCATCTACGAATGGTACACTTACCACTTCGAAGGTGTGGACCAGATGACCGGTACTTCTCTCTATACACTGGATCCGGACAAGAAAGCCGCCGCCCAAGAAGCCGGTGCATTGACTACCATCAACGGTACGGACTATGCTACCGCGACTTCATACGCCAAACGTGACTGGGCCGGCAGTGCACTTCCTACGGTTTACGGTTCTATCAGCTCAGCTCTTTCTTGGAAAAACTGGGATTTGAACATGCTGTTTACTTATTCTTTAGGCGGTAAAACATACGATGGCAGTTATGCCAGCTTGATGGGTGTGTCTGAATCCGGTGCTGCCGGCAGCGCTTACCACAAGGACATCCTGACTTCTTGGAAAGAAGTTCCTGCGGGAATGACAGAAACTTCTGCCAATCGCATTGATCCGAACGGAACTCCGCGCGCCGACTTTTACAAATCGTCCGACCTGAATGCCACCAGCGACCGTTGGCTGACAAGCTCTTCTTACTTCGTATTCAAGAACCTGAACCTCTCCTACAGCTTGCCCAAGCGTTGGCTGAAAAGTGTAGGTATAGAAGGCCTTTCGCTGACTGCCGGTGTAGAGAACCTTTTTACATTGACTTCACGCAAAGGATTGAATCCGCAGTATTCCTTCAACGGAGGTTCGGACGATACGTATGTGACAGCCCGTGTTTATAACTTCGGACTGACTGTGAAATTCTAAAGGTATAACCATATAATTTGTATTAGAAATGAAAAAGATTATCAATAAATTGTTCGCAGGAAGCCTATTGGCAGGTATGATGCTGGTGTCTTCTTGCGCCGGTGACTATCTGGATACAGCACCTACAGACTCAACCGGAGCAACCGATGCCGTAGGTACCACGGCCAATGCCATGAAGGCATTGAACGGTATCGCCAAAATCATGACAACACAACACTCCTATTTTGGAGGTGGATTTGCTGGTGAGAACAACATAATGATTCAGTATGAAAGCTACCCGAGTGAAAATTACAATTACAACCTCTACGCATCCGGTTGGTCTCCTATCTTCAATCAAGAGTTCCACACACGTGCCAACTCCATTTACGATGCTTACGCATGGTATTACTATTATACCATAGCAGGTAATGCCAACACCATTCTTGCCAATATAGACAATGCCGAAGGTACGGAAGCGGAAAGGGATTTTGTCAAGGCATCTGCACTGACTTTTCGTGCATACGCTTTCGAAAAACTGGTACACTATTATTGCTGGCGCTGGCAAGATTCCAACAATGGTGCTTCGCAGGGGATAGTACTTCGTTTGGACGAATCTACCGGTGGACAAGGTTATGCCACATTAGCTGAAACATACGCACAGATTTATAAAGATTTGGATGAAGCCATCATGCTGTTTGAGCAAAGCGGTATGGACCGTAATGCCTCACAAGTATGGATGCCGAACATCAATGTGGCACATGCCATCTACGCCCGTGCCGCTCTTACCAAGCAAGATTATACCAAAGCATTGACAGAAGCCAAGCTGGCTCGTCAGAACTACCCACTTATGAGCAATGCGGAATATCATGCAGGGTTCTGTAATCCGACTAGTGAATGGATTTTCGGAAGTTTTGGTAGCTCACAAGAGAATAATTGGTATTGGAGTTATGGTACTCAATATGCATGTAACGGATATTATGCGAGCACTCAACAGACCGGTGCAGGCTCTATCGGTCGTGAACTGATTAATCGCATTCCCAACGACGATGCTCGTAAGGCACTGTTCCTAACCGAAGACAAATTCCCCGGCTATAACTTCAATGACGGTTCAGCCATGGATTTAGGCTACGGCATTCTTGGAATGGGAGATGATGAGAAAAAAGCAGATGCTCTTTGGGAAGAAGCAGCTGCCTATTGCCAGAAAATGGCGGTCAGTGGCCTGGAAGCTCCTTATCAGGCTGGTTATATGTATCTGGGGGGACAACTGAAGTTTTATGTATTCGACACTCCGGGCGTCAGCTACCTGCCTTTCATCCGTTCATCGGAAATGGTATTGGTAGAGGCAGAGGCTAATTATTTCTTGAATGACGAGACTGCTGCTCGTGCCGCACTGGTAGAACTGAATGCCACTTCCGGACGTAATCCTGAATACACTTGCGACAAGAGTGGCGAAGCTCTTTGGAATGAAATTATGGACTATCGCGAATTGGAACTCTGGGGTGAAGGTTTTGCATGGAGCGACTACAAGAGATGGAACCGCGACATAGTCCGTCACAGTTTTGCCGAAGGTGGTAATGCTCACATTTCCGTTGCAAAAACCATTCCTGCCTCCGGTGTCAACAAATGGACATGGGATGTACCTTTGAATGAAACTGATTACAACGATGAGTTGAATCTTGGAGGAAAATAATTCTACCGGAATTATTCTATAAATAAAGTGTTTTTTGAGAGAGGGGATGCTATAAAGCATTCCCTCTGTTATTAGAGGAGAACAATAAAAGCGTTTCCACACTATTCTCAGGATATTTGCCTGCCATTTGGTATTCATCAATGATCACTAGAGGGGAGGGCTATCTATATAGCGCAAGTGGGAAAGGCAAGTACTTTGCTCCACCTCAATTCGTAAAACGTACTTTGGTAAACAGATATTTCATCAAGAAGAAAATAAGGATAGATGATATGTGAGAAATGTGGAGTTCTCAAAAGAGTCCTGTACTTCTCATACCTGCGGAACAATCAACTTTTAAAAAACAATAACTATCAATTATCCATAATCTTATAAAAATGTCGTATGTTTGCAATTAGATAAATGCATGAATATGGATTCTAAAAAACAGCTCTACATCATTAGTGGTTGTAATGGTGCTGGTAAGACTACGGCATCTTACACTGTGCTACCGGATGTTCTGGAATGCAAGGAGTTTGTTAATGCAGATGAAATAGCTCGTGGATTATCTCCTTTCAATCCCGAAAGTATGGCTATTGAAGCCGGACGGTTGATGTTACAAAGGATTAATGAATTGCTGAGAAATCAACAAAACTTTTCTATAGAAACCACACTTGCCACAAGAACTTACACCCGCCTTGTCCATCGTGCGCAAGAGCAAGGATATAAAGTCAATTTAATATATTTCTGGTTGAGTTCGCCCGACTTGGCTATTCAGCGTGTAGCCCAACGTGTACGTAATGGTGGGCACGACATTCCCAAAGAGGTTGTGATTCGGCGTTATCAAGCAGGTATCAATAACTTTTTCAATATTTATATGCCCTGTGTGGACTATTGGCTATTGGCAGATAATAGCGAGACACCCCGTATTATTGTTGCTGAAGGCGGACGGGGGATGGAGATGCATATACATCATATTGAACGATTTAATAAAATACAAAGTTATGTCAGAGAATGAACGAAAAGAACTGAGCGAAAAGTTACATTTCGGTTTGGCATTAGCCGAACGCCGTATGCTTGAAGAAAAAGCATTGCGCAATGAATGCATTATACAAGGCTTGCCCAATGGAGAAATTAAAAGTGTACCTGCACGTATCATGCTGCGTAAACTTTATGGAGAAGAACTGAAACAATAGGAGTATCCTTTCTTCAATAAGCAGCAAACCTGGATTGCCCGCACGATATGAGAGCTAGAGTGGGTCACAAAAGCATATTCTGCATTTCCTGATTATGATAAAAATATCTCCACCCAAGCGACGTAATTTCATGTAGACTATATTTTCTCATAATAGGTATTCCTCATCAGAAAAATATAATCCCAAACAAGAAACCAAAAACATTGTTTACTACATAAATCTTTGGGGAATTAAAGAACTAAACCTTGACTGAACAATCGTTTTTCCATCCGAAAAGGGCAGGTTTACATTTTTGACATACTTCCAATAGTAGTTTTTCGCAGTTACAGAGTTCTTTACTTCAATTACTTTTGTATTTGGAATAAACAAACGGATATCTCCATTTAAAATAAGGACAATTGCATAGTGTTCTATGCATAAAATGGATAAATGGGTAAGATGGTATCTATGTAACCTTTATAATTTCAATAATATTTTATATAATGCTTTACGTTTTCATGGATGTAACAAACAATACAAGTAAATAATTGACAAAAAACAACTAAACGATAGATGTTGACATAAGCATTCATTCTTAAAAAAAAAGAAATCCTAACGTTATGATTATAACATATTAGTACAGAATCAGACTATTATAAATCAGCACATTACTATTACAAATAGTATCATATAAGTAGATTGTCATGTATAGTGAACATGTATAGAGTATCTCCCAAAGGGGAACACTTCCTTTTGAAACTTTCTTGAATTATTGTACCTCCTTTATTACCAACAAGATACACATATTGTAGTTCCGCGAAAACTTTGGTGATTTCGTATATTGGTATGCAGACTCAAGAGGTTACAATTAAGCCGCATGTACGGGTTGTCATGCAGAGTGATACTGAACTTTTGGATGAAGTTGTAGTTGTTGCCTATGGTACTGCTACAAAAAGATCCTTCACAGGTTCGGCTACTGAAATTAAAGGAGACCGTATTGCTAACAAAAATCCGTCCGAATTATCTAAAGCGCTAACCGGTGAAGTAGCAGGTGTACAAGTTATTTCAACTAGTGGACAACCCGGCTCAAATGCAAGCATCAGAATTCGCGGTTTAGGTTCTGTAAATTCAAGCCGTGCTCCGCTGTATGTAGTGGATGGAATCCCCTTTGGTTCAGATTTAAGTGGAATTCATAGAGTCAACTACCGTATTGAAGGACGCAACAGCAACAGCTCTATATGGTTCAAGAGCTGCCAATGGAGTAATTTTGCTGACCACCAAAAGAGGTAAAAAAGGAAAAACGCAGGTTGAGGCAAATGTAAAATATGGTATCAACACCCGTATAATTCCTCTTTATGACACGATGGAAAATCCTGAAAGGTTTCTTGAACTGACATGGGAAGGTATTAAAAACAAATATATGTACCGCGCGAACAATCCTAAGGATGAAGCTACTGCCAAACAATATGCAAGCGAAGACCTTTTTGATGCAGATTACGGTATTGCCCCCGTATATAATATGTGGAAGGCTGAAGGTAAAAATCTGATAGATCCTGCTACTGGAAGAATGAAGGCAGGTGTAGTCCGCAAATTTACTCCGGAGAAATGGGAAGATTATATTTTCCGTACAGGAGAAAAAGTAGAAGCCAATGTTAAGATATCAGGAGGTAGCGACAAGTTATCACATTATACCTCTTTCGGTTACTTGAAAGATGAAGGATACTATATAGGTTCGGATTTTGAACGTTTTAATGCCCGTTCCAATCTGTCTCAAGACATCACTTCATGGTTGAAATCAAATGTTAATATGGCTTATAGCTATATGGAACTGAATAAGCCCGGTCAAGGTGACAACATGAACAATGGTTTCCAATTCATTAATTTTATGCCTTCCATATTTCCGGTATTCCAACGTGATGCAGATGGCAATAAAATAAAGGATAATGTGGTCGGAGGATATCTGTATGATTATGGTATGGCTGAAGGTTATGGACGTCCTTACGCTTCAGGCGTAAATCCAGCCGGAGCGATTCAATTGGACAAGAATGAGTACCAATCTCATTCATTCAACGGCAATGCCATGTTTGAAGCAACTTTTTTGAAAGACTTCAAAGGAACGGTAAACTTTGGATTGCAATATCTTGGTACAAAAAACAATGAATTGACAAATCCATATTATGGTGATGCAGAGGGGTTAGGACGTATTTTCAAGAACATGAGTACATTCTTCAGCTTCACGTCAAACCAGATATTGTCATGGAAGAAAAGTTTTGGTGTGCACAATCTCGATGCATTCGTTGCGCATGAATCTACATTCTACAAGTCATCTGACAACTATGGCCAGAAATCAAAGATTGTTCGTCCTAACAATACAGAATGGTCTAATGCTGTAATTATGGACTATATGGATTCTCAAACCTACGGGTTTGACATGGAAAGCTACTTCGGACAAATTAGATATGATTATAACGATAAATATTTCTTTCATGGAACATTAAGACGTGATGGTTCATCACGTTTTGCCAAAGGGCAGAAATGGGGAACATTCGGTTCTATCGGCGCCGCCTGGGCCATCACTAACGAAAATTTCATGAAAGACGTGAGCTGGTTGAAGAATTTGAAATACAAGTTAAGTTGGGGTGTGTTGGGTAACCAAGACTTTATCACCAATCCTACCATTGCAGGTTATTATCCTTACAATGATTTGTATACGATCGGTAACCTAAATGATGAAATCAGTTTTAGCTTTAAATATAAAGGTAATCCTGATTTGACATGGGAACGCAGCGAAACATGGAATACTGGTATCGAGTTTAATATAGCCGATATTTTGGAAGGTGAAGTGGAATACTACAATAAGACTACCAAAGATATGTTGTTCCTAAAGCAAGTATCTCCATCGCTGGGATATGCACAATACCCCGTCAATGACGGTAAAATGGTCAATAAGGGTCTCGAATTTTCTTTGGTGGCACATCTTGTGAAAACGAATGATATAAGTCTTGATTTACGTGTTAATGGTGGACATTATAAGAATAAAATGACCCAGATGCCTATGGATGATACCACAGGAAAAGAAAAGCCATTGGAGATACAAGGAGCTTACGGATGGTCGAAAGGACATTCTCTGTATGATTTCTATATAAGAGAGTATGCCGGTGTAGATCCAGAAACCGGTATGGCATTATACAACTCATACTATAATGTAAAAGCCGATGGAAGCAAGGACTTGATTACAGATATGGTAACTTACCAGCAGAACAATAAAATAGAGCGTTTGGAAGTAGAAAAGACCTCCGATTATAACAACGCAACTAAGAAATATGTCGGGAAATCAGGTATTCCGACTTTACAAGGGGGATTCGGTTTTGATTTAGCTGTTAAAGGTTTCGAATTAAATACGACTTTCTCCTATAGCTTAGGAGGATATGCTTACGACGGTGTATATGCTACATTAATGTCTAACAATACACCTGGTAGTGGAAACTGGCATAATGACATTGAAAATCGTTGGCAAAAGCCGGGTGATATAACAGACGTGCCACGTTTAACTTCCGGATATGATGAATATACAAATGCATCTTCTACCCGGTTCATTACCAGTCGTTCTTATTTGAATTTATCCAATGTAAGATTATCCTACACATTCCCTAAAAAATGGATGAATAGAATGAACATTGGTTCCTTGTCGGTTTATGTTTCCGGTGACAACCTGATGTTCATTTCGGCTCGTAAGGGATTTGTCTCAATGGCAGGAAATACCGTCAGTACAGATCCTAATGAGGATTCCGGAGGCTCTGACAGAAGTCAGTATGCTCCATTGAGTACTATTATGGGAGGTATTAAGATTCAGTTCTAACAATAAAATCATTTGAATATGAGAAATGTAATATATAAAATAGCAGCTTGTTCTGCATTAGTAGCCTTGGTGCTTTCTGGCTGTAAAGAATCTTTTCTGGAGGAAGATCCAAATGGATATATTTCATCTGACCAGATAAAAGAAAATGCAGTGTGGAATCCTAATATCATGTTAGGTCAGGCATTAGGTACGTATTCCACAACATTTGCCTGGCAGACAGGCGGTACGACGAATCACGACGATTTCGGACAAAAATCCATTGATATTGCCACAGATTTAATGAGTGGGGATCTGGCAATGAGCGGAGAAACCTACGGCTGGTTTAGCGATGCAGCTAGATTGCAGTGTAATACTACCACAAAAAATAGAACCTACATGCTGTGGAGGTATTATTACCGCATCATCAAGGCCTGCAATGAAATATTTGACACTGTAGGAGGAGATGAAAGTGTACCGGCTAATGAGGATAACCAAAATTATTATGCACAAGCAAAAGCTTTGAGGGCTCATTCGTATTTCAATTTGGTGAATTTATATGCAAAACCTTACGATATTGATAAAAATGCTAAGGCCATACCTCTTTACCGTTCTCAAACCACAGCAGAGACATTAGGACTCTCCACAGTGGAGGAAGTGTATGAACGGGTTATTATCGACTTGAAGGAATCAATAAATATTTTGGAAGAGTTGGAATCAGCAGGTATTGGTCGTCCCAACGGCACTAAGGACCAAATCGACCAATGGACAGCTAAAGGAATACTTGCCTATGTTTATTTGACCAAAGGTGAATATGAGAATGCTGCTGCATTAACTTCCGATATTATCAATAACTCAGGATATCCTTTGATGAGTGAAACTGAAATTATCGAATCTGGATTCCGGAGTATCAATATCGGTTCATGGATGTGGGCATTTGATATTACCAAAGATAACACCGGAGGTTTGCCCACATTCTGGGGACAGGTAGATTATTTCACTTATAGCTACTGTTCTGCAGGTGATTATAAAATGATAGACCATAATCTGTATAATGAAATACCTGAAACAGATACTCGTAAACAGTGGTTTCATCCGTCTGTATTGATTAGCTGGTATAAATTTTATGATGCCGGAAGAAAAGCAATGGGAGACCGTACATGGACAAATGATATTGTTTACATGCGAGTTGAAGAGATGTACTTGATAAATGCTGAAGCCAATGCACGGGCAAATCATCTGCCCGAGGCAAAAGCAGCATTGAAGGCTCTATTAGAACAGCGGGATCAGGCCACGGCTGCAGAAGTGGACAATATGAATGCTGATCAATTACTGGAAAACATATACTACAACTGGCGTGTAGAAATGTGGGCCGAAGGACGAGGTTTACTTACCTTGAAACGTTTCCACAAATCAATGGTACGTGGTGACAACAACTATGCATTGACTGGTGAAACGATCTCATACGATGACTCCAGATTGATCTTTGAAATTCCAGAGCGTGAAGTAACGAATAATCCCAATTTGCAGAAATGATAAAGTGCCACATTAGATTGTGCAAATCAGATGAATAAAAGAGGGAGAGTATCTAAATTTAGAATACTCTCCTTTTTTAATATAACGAAATCTGGTTCTTGTTGTATAAAGAGGGCAACACAAATCATTGCAGATGCACTGACATATCAATCTTATTTAGACTGCTTCAATAACCATATTTCAAAGAATTTATCGTAAACCTTGTATTCTCCAAGTTCACAAGTAACAAAATCCTTGTCCAACAATCCTTTTATAGCTCCTTGTACTGAGCTGGCTGTCAATTTATAGGTTTTCAAGAATCTGGAAGAAGTTATTTCCCTTGCTTTTCCTTCTTTGCAAATGGCAAACAATACCTCCTTTTGTTTGGGAGGAAGTTGATAAAGAAGAGAGGAATAAGTAAAATTCAACTGAGACTAAATGTTTTCGATCGCTATGCTCACTTTGTCTGCCGTACAAATTTCACCTGTAGCTGTCATTGCATACAATGAGTTGGAGATGAATTGAATATACCATGTAATGCCCTCAAAACGTTCATATACGTTCTGAACAGTTTCTTCTGTAATGTCTTTATTGGCTATGAGAAAATGTTTCCTAATAAACTTTGTGTAAGTTCCTATGTCTATTGGATGTAATTCCATGATGGCTGTACTTTGATAGAAAGGGCGTGCTGGACTTGTGAATATTTCGCCCATCATATGCCGTTGGGAACCTGCATAAATAAATCTTGCATTTGCGCAATGCTGAATATGGGTACGCAATACAGCTTCAATATTTTTTTCCGGATATTTGGCAATAGCTTGAAATTCGTCAATAGCCACCAGGCAGGGCTTGTCGGCCTTCTCCAAATAATAAAAAATTTCATCCAAAGTAATAGAAAGAGTTTTTATATCTCCCATCTCCAAATTCCAACCGGGATTTCCTGCAAAATCAAATGAAATTCCCGCCCGAAGCGATGACAAGCAACTTAAAAACAAATCCCACGCTTTTCTACCTCGTGGTTTCAAACCATTCATAATTCCTTTGCCAAGCTCAAAAACAAACTCTTGAAGATTCTTAGTCGCATATATATCAATCAAGAAAATATAATATTCCTTTTCGATATGTTTTTGATGAAAACAATGTTCTATTAAGCCCGTCTTCCCTAAACGACGAGAAGATATTAAAGCTACATTGTTACCATTTGTGATATAACGGGTTAATGTTCCGGTTTCAGCTACACGGTCACAAAAATATTCAGCGGATATATATCCATTGGTTATGAAAGGGTATTCTTCTCCATAAAGTGAATGCTTTATACAAAAGTAATTATAATCTTATTATAATGCAAATATCGCAATGCTTTTGTATCGATTCTCCAACTTTGTTTCATATAATCTATCAGAGGAAATCTGTTGATTTACTCTTCTCATATTGGAAATTAAATTATAGATTTACAATCTTTCTTTATCCTCTGCCAACAAAAAGTTTCGCAGTGAAATCTGTTTAATTCCTTTGTAATTTCCCCCGCTTTGCATTTCATCCATTGTTACCACATATTTGGGGTAATTGTCTGCTATTTCCAAAAGATTGCCAAATTCTCGCCTAACAGTTGCATCATCGGGAAGCATATATGCTACTTGGATATAGACTTTATGATCGTCCTTGGAAGCAATGAAATCAATTTCCTTATTGCCACTCTTTCCGACATATACTTCATATCCATATCTTAATAAATCAATGCATACAACATTTTCCATTAACTTGTTGATGTCTTTTCGAAAATC
>CDZO01039164.1_pt1 | contig 13833 bp, 8 predicted proteins | sample 480641 | NCBI WGS metagenome assembly CDZO01 (sample SAMEA3182088, study PRJEB8094) | gut metagenome | biome: human; feature: gut; material: Stool; isolation source: human stools | place: Canada | collected 2013-02-05
TGCTGCAAACGCTGGATGCAGAACAGCGGCAGGCCACAGCGGAGGAACAGGAAATCCTTTCCCGGTATGTTGGCTGGGGCGGTATTCCGCAGGCGTTCGATGAAAACAACGCGGAATGGTCGAAAGAGTATGCCGAACTGCAGTCCCTGCTCACGGCAGATGAGTATAAGGAAGCCCGTGCCAGTACGCTGAATGCGTTTTACACTTCCCCTACGGTCATCAAGGCAATGTATGAAGCCCTGGGCAATATGGGATTGTCCAAAGGCAACGTGCTGGAACCATCCTGTGGTGTCGGCAATTTCATGGGTCTGGTGCCGGACAGCATGGAGAAGATTCGGATGTATGGTGTGGAGCTGGACAGCATTTCAGGCCGCATTGCACAGCAGTTGTACCAGAAAAACAAGATTGCGGTGCAGGGCTTTGAAACGATGCAGTTCCCGGACAGTTTCTTTGACTGTGTTGTGGGCAACGTACCGTTCGGTAATTACAAGGTACCGGATAAGCGGTATGACCGCCACAATTTCCTCATCCACGATTATTTTATCGCCAAGAGCCTTGACCTTGTGCGTCCGGGCGGTGTGGTAGCGGTGGTAACGTCCAGCGGTACGATGGATAAGAAGGATTCCTCTGTCCGTGAGTATCTTGCCAACCGTGCCGATCTGGTCGGCGCAATTCGTCTGCCGAACAATGCGTTTCAGCGCAATGCCAACACGAGCGTGGTGGCTGACATTCTGTTCCTGCAGAAGCGTGACCGTGCAGCGGTGGAGCGGGCAGACTGGGTGGATCTCGGTGAAACGCCGGAAGGATATTTCATCAACCAGTATTTTGCGCAGCATCCTGAGATGGTGCTGGGGGAGATCACCACGGAAAGCACTCAGTATGGCAAGCAGGAAACGACGGTCAAGCCCATCGAGGGCGCAGACCTTGCCCAGCAGTTGAAAGAAGCAGTTGGAAATATCCATGCCACCATCACGGAGCCAGAAATCTCCGACGATGAACTGGATGTGCAGGAAGAACCCATCCCGGCAGACCCAAGTGTGAAGAATTTCAGCTTCACAAACGTGGATGGGCAGATTTACTACCGTGAAAATTCCTTTATGAATAAGGTGGAACTGCCTGCCGTAACTGCAGAGCGGGTGCTGGGCATGATCGCTCTGCGGGAAACCACCCGGAAGCTGTTGGATTGTCAGCTGCATGATGGTTCGGATGCAGAAGTTCAGCTTTTGCAGAATGAACTAAAACAGCAGTACACCGCATTTAAGGCGCAGTATGGCCTGATCAACAGCACGGCCAACAAGCGGGCATTCCGACAGGACAGCAGCTATTGTCTGTTGGCATCACTGGAAATTCTGGATGAGGAGAAGAATCTCAAACGGCTGGCCGATATTTTTACCAAACGTACCATCCGCAAGCCGGAGCCTGTTACCTCGGTGGATACACCCAGCGAAGCTCTGGCACTTTCCATCGGAGAAAAAGCAAAGGTGGATGTGCCGTTTATGATGCAGCTCTGCGGCAAACCGGAACAGGAAATCACGGATGAACTGGCAGGTGCGATTTTCCGAAACCCTGTGACACAGCAGTGGGAAACCTCGGATGAATACCTGTCAGGCAATGTTCGTGAAAAACTGGCCACAGCAGAAACCTTTGTGGCAAACCATGCTGAATATCAAATCAATGTGGATTACCTGAAACGGGTACAGCCCAAGGATTTGGATGCTTCGAAAATTGAAGTGCGGCTTGGTGCAAACTGGGTAAAGCCGGAGTACATCACGCAGTTTATGAAAGAAGTGTTCAAAACACCGAACTACTATGCCGGAATTGACATTAAGGCAACCTATTCCGAAATTTCTGGTGCATGGAACATTTCGGGCAAGTCGCTGGATCGCGGCAATCCGCTTGTCACCAACACTTACGGAACCCTGCGCGTCAACGGCTATAAGCTGCTGGAAGATGCGCTGAATCTCCGCGATACCAAAATCTACGATACGATTCACGATACGGATGGCGACCATCGTGTGCTGAATAAGAAGGAAACCATGCTTGCACAGCAAGCGCAGGAATCCATTCGGGAAGCGTTTAAGCAGTGGATTTTCAAAGATTTAGACCGCCGCGAGGATTTGTGTGCGACCTATAATCGGATTTTCAATGCGATTCGGCCCCGTGAGTACGATGGCAGTCATATCCGCTTCGAGGGCATGACCCCGGAAATCTCTCTGATGCCGCACCAGAAAAATGCGGTAGCGCACATTCTGTACGGCAACAATACGCTGCTGGCGCATTGCGTGGGCGCAGGCAAGACCTTCCAGATGATTGCTGCCGGCATGGAGAGCCGCAGGCTGGGCCTGTCGCAGAAGAATCTCTATGTGGTACCGAATCACCTCACGGAGCAGTGGGGCGCAGATTTCCTGCGGCTCTATCCCAATGCGAATGTGTTGGTGGCAACGAAGAAGGATTTTGAACCCAGCAATCGTAAGCAGTTCTGCTCCCGCATTGCAACCGGCGATTACGATGCCATCGTGATCGGTCATTCGCAGTTTGAGCGTGTGCCGCTCTCCCCGGAACGGCAGAAGGCTATTATCGAGCGTCAGATTGACGATATTACGCTGGCTCTGGCCGATGCCCGGAGTGAGGATAGCCGCAGTTTTACGGTCAAGCAGATGGAAAAAACAAAGAAAACGCTGGAAGCAAAGCTACAAAAGCTGAACGACCAGACGAGAAAGGATGATGTGGTTACATTTGAGGAACTGGGTGTGGATCGTCTGTTTGTGGACGAGTCGCATTTCTATAAAAATATGTTCCTCTACACAAAAATGCGAAATATCGCAGGTATCGCGCAGACCGATGCACAGAAGTCCAGCGATATGTTTGCAAAGTGTCAGTACTTGGATGAGCTGACAGGCGGCAAGGGCGTGACCTTTGCAACCGGAACCCCGGTCAGCAACTCGATGGTGGAGCTATACACCATTATGCGGTATCTCCAGTATGACACCCTGCAGAAGATGGGATTGAGCCACTTCGATGATTGGGCGGCATCCTTTGGTGAAACCGTCACAGCAATCGAGCTTTCCCCGGAAGGAACGGGCTACCGTGCGAAAACACGGTTTGCCCGGTTTTTCAATTTACCAGAGCTAATTTCTCTGTTCAAGGAATCGGCAGATGTGCAGACGGCAGATATGCTGAACCTGCCTGTGCCGCAAGCAGAGTACATCAACGAAGTGCTGAAACCGAGCGAAACGCAGGAAGAAATGGTCAGTTCCTTTGCAGACCGTGCCGAGGCTGTACGAAATGGCAGCGTGAATCCGAAGTTCGATAATATGCTGAAGATCACCAACGATGGCCGAAAATTGGCACTCGACCAGCGGCTTATCAATGAGATGTTGCCGGACGAGCCTGAGAGTAAAGTAAATCGCTGTGTGGACAATGCGTTCAAGGTCTGGGAAGAATCTGCGTCGGACAAGGGAACACAGTTGATTTTTTGCGACTTATCGACACCAAAAGCCGATGGAACATTCAACGTCTACGATGATGTGCGGGAAAAGTTGGTGGCGAGAGGTGTTCCCCGTGAAGAGGTGGCGTTCATCCACGAATACAACACAGAAACGAAAAAGGCAGACCTGTTTGCAAAGGTGCGCGCCGGACAGGTTCGTATCCTGATGGGGTCTACGCCGAAACTTGGCGCAGGAACCAATATTCAGGATCGGCTGATTGCCCTGCATCATCTGGATTGCCCGTGGAAGCCGTCTGACCTAGAACAGCAGGAAGGACGTATTCTCCGGCAGGGAAACCGGAATAAGCAGGTAAAAATCTATCGTTACGTCACTGAAAATACGTTTGATTCGTATATGTGGCAGATTCTGGAAAATAAACAGAAGTTCATTTCCCAGATCATGACTTCTAAATCTCCTGTCCGTGCCTGCGATGATGTGGACGATACCGCACTGTCCTATGCCGAAATCAAGGCACTGGCAACGGGCAATCCCTACATCAAGGAAAAGATGGACTTGGATATTCAGGTCAGCAAACTGAAGTTGCTGAAAGCCAATCACACCAGTCAGATTTATAGCTTGGAATCGGATATTGCCCGTCGTTATCCGCGAGAGATCGATGCGGCAAAGGGTCAGATTGAAGCACTGAAAACCGATATGGAAGCGGCAAAACCGCTTCTGGCGCAGGATAAAGACCATTTTGCTATTGAAATCAGCGGCAAGGTGTACACCGAACGCAAGGAAGCGGGCGCGGCCATCATCGAGGCTTGTAAGGCTTTGAAGGTGGCTGGTACCGAGGGCAGAATCGGCAGCTACGGTGCGTTTGAACTGCATTCCCGGTTTGACAACTTCGATAAGGTGTTCCGTTTGTCAATCAAGGGCGCATGGAACTATTCGATGGAAGTCGGCAAAGACCCGCTGGGTAATATCCTGCGCGTTACCAATGCACTGGCAGGTATCGAAAGAGCATTGCCGCAGGTGGAACGCAGGCTGGAAACCTTGGAACAGCAGTTGGTGCAGGCAAAGGAAGAAGCCAAACGTCCTTTTGCGCAGGAAGCGGAATTGGCCGAAAAATCTGCGCGCCTTGCGGAGCTGAACTCTCTGCTCAATATGGACGAAAAGGGTAGTGAGGATGCGCTGGGAGTGGATGAGGATGCAGCCGAAACCGAAGTTGCAGACAGACCGCGCCAGCCTGTGAACTATGCAGGCCGCGTTGCAGAGCGCACTGCGGACAATGTGCGGAAACCCTCTGTGCTGGCGCAGCTTCATGCAAAGCAAGCAGAGCCGCAGAAATCCCTGAAGCGGAAAAGTCACGATATGGAACTGTAAATAGGATAACCCCGTTAGATCTCTGCAAGGAATCTAACGGGGCATTTTTGAAAAAGGAGGGCATTTGCTGACATTAACACCGATCAATCTGAAAACGGCAAACGCATTTGTGCAGCAATATCACCGCCACCATAAACCGACGCGAGGACATAAGTTCTCCATTGGCGTATCGGACAATGGCGCATTGGTGGGGGTTGCCATCTGCGGCAGACCCGTGGCACGGCGGCTGGACGATGGCTACACGCTGGAAGTCAACCGTCTATGTACGAATGGAACGCCGAATGCTTGCAGTATTTTGTATGCGGCGGCATACCGTGCAGCACGGGCCATGGGCTACAACAAAGTTATTACCTACATTCTGGACACGGAGAATGGCAGCTCCCTGAAAGCTGCCGGCTACACCTGTGAGGGCAGAGCCGGAGGCTTGGAATGGAACGGCGCGAAGGCACCGAAACAGGCCGACCAATATCCGCGCCAGATGAAAACACGATGGGTCAAGAAAAAGGAGGGCTGGCATGGCAGTTGACCGCAAACAGCAGATGAAAGAAATCACGGAACGGCTGGAGCAGGGCGTAAAGGACATTTTTACATCGGAAATGTACACGACGTACCTGCGCACGATGGCAAAATTCCATAATTACAGCTTCAACAATACGCTGTTGATTGCTATGCAGCGGCCTGATGCTACACTGGTGGCAGGGTTTAACGCATGGAGGAATAAGTTTAACCGTTACGTCAAAAAAGGTGAAAAAGGCATCCAGATTATTGCTCCGGCTCCCATTAAGGAGGTCGAGGAACGCGAGAAAATCGACAAGGATACGGGTCTTGCTGTGCTGAATGAAAACGGTGAGCCTGAGATGGAACGTGTGGAGTATGTGATACCGCGCTTCCGCGTGACAACGGTTTTTGATGTTTCACAGACCGATGGGGAGCCGATTCCGTCGCTGGAAGTGAACGAACTGACGGCCAGCGTTAAAGACTATGCGCTGCTTACGGCGGCAATCGAGCAGGTGTCGCCTGTGCCGATGCGATTTGATGAAATCGAAGGGGAAGCCAAAGGCTATTACAGTGATGCAGACAAAGAAATTTGCATTCAAGTCGGCATGGGCGAGAGCCAGACCATAAAGACGATGATCCACGAAGTCGCTCATGCGATGCTGCATAACAGCGATTTCATGAAGCAAAACGGCGAAGAAAAAGACCGGCTCACGAAAGAAACCGAAGCTGAAAGCATTGCATTTACGGTCTGCTCGGCTCTGGGCATTGATACGTCCGATTACTCTTTTCCGTATGTGGCAAGCTGGGTCAGCGGCAAGGAGATGAAGGAACTGAAAGATTCGATGGATACGATTCGATTGACTGCTGCTGATTTTCTGGAAAAGCTGGAAGCGGCGGTGGCAGAAAGGAGCGTAGAGCGCATGACCGCGATGCAATATGCGGAAAAGTTGATTGCCAATAAGGAGCAGGGAAAAACGATTTTTAATGATGAGCAGCGAAATCTCATCGTAAATTTTGCTTTCAAGCTGGATGATCGGGCAGCAACGGAAGAACTGGTGAACGGTCTGGCGGCTGCACTGGCCGAGGATGACAAAGAAGAAGTCAACCGCCTGATGTACGAGGCACAGGAGAAAATCGAAAATCTCCCGGATGGGATGATTGGCCTTTCGGAAATGCACGACTATGGCTACCGGAAAGATGATGTGCTGCCGCTGACGAAAGAAGGCGCACGGGAATGGCATCGGCTGGGTGAGAGGATTTATCCGCTGTTCCGTGATGGAACGGCAGGTGATTATGTAAGCCAAGAGGGAATCGAGCTGCACGATGGCATTTTCGGCATTAAGGCAGACGCATGGGATGCGATTCTGCTGGAGCAGCGGGAAGATTATGCAGAGGACGAGTATGCACGCCCGGATTTTCCGCTGACAGTGATAAACCGTGAACAGGCTTTACGACTGTATGACGAGGGGAAGCAGATCTACTTAGTCCGCACAAGTCTGCGGCCAACGATTGTCACGGAACGCGCAGAAATTGAGCGTGGAAGCGATGTGTTCCAGATCGCAACGGCAGACCTGGAACTGGAACATAGCCGAGAGGAATCTCTGCTGCAGGGCAGTGAGAAACAGTTCGGCATTTATCAGATTACTGCCTGTGACCCGGAACACGACTACCGTTTCATGGGATTGGACTATGTGCAGAAGAAAGGCATAACGGTTACCCGTGCAGATTATGACCTGATCTATGCCGCACCGCTTACGGAAAAGGATACGCTGGATGGCATTTATGAACGGTTCAATATTCAGCGTCCAGCAGACTTTACGGGGCATTCGCTGTCGGTCAGCGATGTGGTGGTACTCAATGATGGCAGTACGGTCAAAGCCTACTATGTGGACAGTATTGGATTTGCTGAACTGCCGGAATTTTTCAAGGAAAGGAATATAGATTTGCAGAAAGAGAACCTTCTGAACGAAGAACTGCAGGAAATCGAAATCTTTGATAAGCCGGGTCTTTTCAGCAATGGCCGACTGCGGGATGAAGATGTGCCGGAGGGCTTATATCGCTATGATCTGCGCGGTTCGGACTACGACCCAGGCCAGCCCATTACAGTGGAGAAGACTGTGGTAGTGAACCACGCAGCATCTGTTCTGATGGCCGAAGAACTTGACCTTGGCGCGGAGGGGCGGCTGGAACTGGGTGAGGAAGGGCTGAACTTCACAGGCGCAGAGTTGACCGTGCGGGAGTTTATGGAGGAACAGCAGCAGAAAAGGAACGGACTGATCCACGGCGATTCCGACCATATCGCAGTCGAAGGGCATATCGGCACATGGTATGCTGTTGATGAAACGAAAGTCGGTGGGGAGAAGTTCTTCCTGCTGGAGCATGAGGAACACGGCGATATGGCGGCCTGCGTTGCAGTCAATGAGCAGGGCAAACTGGTGGCAGAGGATTTGTGGAACGGCTTCGATGAAGATTTTCAGGAAGCAGTGCAGAAATACTTCTCTGAAAAATGGAATATGCCGAAAAAAGAAGATGTGGTGTCAGAGATCATTGAAAAGGCTACGCCGGTGCCGGACAACAGCGCACAGGACTATTCGGATGTGCCTGTATACTATGAGCCGTTCAGCTATGCCAAAGAAAATGACGAGGTGGATTTATACCGTACATCCTATCGGCTGAACAGCGAGTGCAAGCAGGCAATCCATGAAGCAATTGCGGACAATTATGACGGGATGTACCTTGGCGATGATGCAGTCGATCAGGTGGTGCGGCAGTACGGCATGGAACGTGTGGGCTACATCCTGGCAAACACCTTGCACCACAAAAGTTATGATGGCCGCTTTTCTCACAGCAACAAGGAATGGGCAGAGCAGGTCAGCACCCCGGAGCATAACGTAGAGCGTATGACGTTCCGCACGGATTGGGTGGTTGACAGTCATCCGGCTGTTTTGGATGGCTTTGTGACGATGTACCGGGATGAACTGGAAGCGCAGAAAAAGCTGGAACAGGAACAGCCTTTCGTAAAGCAGTTCTATGTGGTCGAAAATTTGCAGGCCGCGCCTTTGAAAATTGAGCGGTTCGGCAATCTGGACGATGCAATGTCGCAGTATCAGGCGCTTCCGAACCATTGCATGAAAGCCTTGGGTGTGGAGAAAAATCCTGATCCGCTGCCGGGTTCACTGGATGTTTTGCAGTGCAGGAACGGCATTGATACCATCGTGGAGGACTACAAAACGGTTCCGGGCTGGGATAACCCGTATATCCAGAATCATGTTGTCCAGCCGTTACAGGGAGCCTTAGTCGTGCAGGATGTGGAACTGGCCTATGAATTGCCGGATGCCTATTTCCATATCCAGACCTGTAACGATGGTTTCGACTATACCTTATATAATAAGGACTTCACGGAACGGGATGGCGGCATTCTCGAAACGGATGGAGATAAGTCTGTGCAGGAGGCTATGACGGAACTGCTTGCAGAGTTTGGCTGCGATGCGGCAGAGGGTAAAGTCATGGACGCGGCAGAACTGCGGGAACAGGCCGATACGGTGGCTGAACAGCAGGCAGAAGTTTTGAAAGAAAAACTCGCTGCAGAAAGACCTGCGCCGGAAGAAACGCTCAGCTTTTATGTTGCGGAGTGTTTGGAGTTTACGTTTGCGGGAGAGTTCCACGACCATCTGACGATGGAAGAAGCATTGGAAGTCTACGACAAGATTCCATCTGAACGGATGAACGCCGACAAGTGCATTGGATTCTGCATCGAGGAAGATGGTGGCTTTGTTGGAATGTATGAGCTGGTCGTGAACGGCAAAGTGCAACGTGAAAACATCAATTCCATCAATTATTTCAGGGATGATAAGCTGGTGCAGCAGGCTATTTCCGATATGGAAAAGCTGATGGCGGCACGGCAGCAGAGTAAAGAGCAGGAACGCGGCAGTACGAAAAAGTCTGTTCTGGATGCCCTGCGCAGTCTGAAAGCCAAAAAGCAGGAGCAGCCTGCACAGGAACAGGATAAGCCGAAGAAAGCGAAAAAGAAAGGAATGGAGTTATGAGTATTGTACGCTTTGATGAACTGGAACTGATGCTGATGGCGATGTTTGAGCAGCCGACACTCAAGGATACGATTCAGGTATTGATGGAGGTTCAGCCGCTTGTGGCAGAGGATGCAGAGATGTCTGCGTTTGTCCAGCAGACGATCCCGAAGATGCAGCAGTTGAACGAGCAGCAGTTCAAGGGGCTGGAGCTGGAATGGCATAGGCCGGAGGAGCCGGAAAAGGAGAAAACGTAAAATGATAAACCAGTATAGAGTTTTCCAAATCAAAGAGGTACATCATCAGCATTGGGCAAAATCCTATGCACAGCAGGTAGAGGACGGCTTTTTGATTCATCATCAGAATTACCAGAGTGCATATAAAGGAAAGCCTGCCCCCAGCGATACGCCGATGACAGCCCGGAAGCGGCTGGAAGAAAAGCGGCCAAACACATTTATTGGTCGTTCCTTTGGTGTTGGCGATGTGATCGTATGGGATGAAGAAAAGGAACGTAAGTTTTTCTACGTCGATAAAGAGGAACTGGTAGAGTTCGGTGGCTTTATGGATGCTGATGCAGCCGGAAATACTGTTGTCTACATGGTTCCCAATTATCAGATTGATGGAAAGACTGGGACATGGCTTCCGTATGATAGCGAAGTTGTCGAGGGCGTTTGCTTTTTTATGATGCGTAATGAGCAGCGCAAAGATACTGTTTCACCAATCGTGGTAGACAGCAAAGGTGTATTTGTGACGGATGCACCGAACGGCTTTGAAAATGTTCGTGCGGTTCTTGCGGAATATGTTCATCGTGCTGAAAAAAAGCAGCAGGATATGACCGAACATGAGAAATGCTTGACAAATGGAACGTATGAACGTGCGCGGGAATCCGGCACAGAGCAGAATTACGACATGATAGATGGTTGCGTGAATAATGTGCCGAAAAAGCCACGGCGCATTGGTGGCAGATGGTCGGTGCTGGATCGGCTGCATATCAAGCAAGCAGAGCGGAAACAGAAAGAGCAGACTCAGCAGCAACAGCAGGAGCGAAGTCGTAGAAATTAAAAATCCGTTATGATGTAGAGTGGTGGTTCCCCTAAAAGGAACTGCCACTCTTTTTTATTGAAAGGTCTTGCTATTTGTAAAATGGTTGTACATAATAGAAAAAACAAGGAAATGGGGGAAACCAAGGTGCAGGGCTGCGAAGAAAAAGAAAAAGTTCTTCTGCTATGGGAACGGGCATTAACGCTGTTTTATGAGAACGATACAGAATTATTTGTTACGGGGGCGCAGGAACGAACGATTGCCGGCAAAATCGCAATGCACATGGATAAAATCTATCGAGAAATCTTCCCGATGCCAGAATTGGTGATTGATATTGAATATAATCGCATGGACACTGGCATAAAACCTAAATATCCGGGAAGTGAAGATAAAAAGAAAAGATGGACGGCACCAGATATTGTTTTACATAAAAGAAGAAGTATCAACTATAACATTTTTTGCTGTGAGATGAAGAAAGCATCTAAACCGGGACAGGGCGATGCGCGCAAAGTAAAAAGACTTGTACGCCATATAAACTACCATTTTGGGATTGACCTGTATAAAATAAATAGAACCGAGGCAAGGTTTACACTGTATTATCTGAGAACTGGCTACAAGCAATGCCAAAAAGAAGAATACTTTTTCAACCGTAAAACCAATCAAATTGAGCCATTGAAAGTATAGAAACAAAAGAGAGCAGGTACAAGACTTCATGGAAGAAAGTTCTTGTACCTGCTTTTCCGTTTGTATCAAATAGATTGTTCGTAGCTGCGCTTTGGCTGGGTACGGCTGTGCTGCTGCGTGTGTTCCGTTTCAAGAATCATATCAACATTCCTGCAAGCGGTTTGCAGTTCGTGGTAGTAATCTTTGAAATAGATGTAGCTTTCGTATTGTGCGGTTCGAGCAGAAAGCAACTTTTCCTTTTCTGCTCGTAAATTTTTCATCGTGGGAATTGTGCCATTCGTGGAATTGCGTTTCAAGAATTGAACGGCTTCTTCGTATCTGGCAATTTCATCCTGATGTGCAGAACGGTACATCTTCTTGTTGCCCGCCTGCAAAAATTCTTTGTATGTAGCCTTTGTGGAAAGATACTGCCCCAGATAGTGAATCTTCTCATTCAGCAGCTTTAAGTCGGCATCGGTAGATTTGGCGGTGTTGCGGGCATCTGACATTTTGGCAGATAATTCATCGCGCGCTTTTTTCAAATCATCGTAGCTGTCGTAGCCGTGCTGCTGTACATAGACGATGGTATTTGCCATCTGCTGCAAATTGGAAATTTTGACTTTCTGAGCATAGGCGCGACTTTGCTGGGCTTTTACGCAGTCCTGCAAATTCACTACCAGACGAAGATTGGACTTGATATAGAGAACGGCAATGGGGTCAGCAACACTCCATTGCTGTTTTTCTTTTGCAGCGGTGATCGCGTTACTTTCAAAAAGCGTCAGAAGATGTTCACGGTCAAAACTGGTTCCCAGCGTTCTGGCAGAGATGTGTTTTTCTCTGTCCTGGAGAAGGTAACTAAATCGACCACGGTGGTCTTTTACCAAAATGTTAGATTCGGTTTGGAGCAGGCGGCAGAATTCTTCAAAAGATTTTGCTTTCTTCGCCGCAGCAGTAATGGCATCGCGCAGTTTATCTTTCTCCGTTTGAAATTTGGTTTTCATGGGAGTGAAACCCTCTGTAATAAGCTCAGCGTTCAACTTGTCCAGATTGATCTGCCCACGCTGTTTGGCATAATACTCCTGCTGTGTGATTTTGTTGACAGACGGGGAAAGCAAATCGACCTGATTGAGATTTTCCCTCAAGCAGATATTCATAAGAGATTGCTGTAAATGCTTTAGGTAATCTTTCGTCAGATGGTGTTTGTAGCCCGCCTTACAGTCGATGAGCCGTTCCATAAAGGGCTGCTGCGGAACATCCAGCTTTCGCAGACTGTTGATTACGATATGCACATGGATATTGCCGCTGCCGTTGTGGCCGTCCAGGTGGGTGCAGACCAACGCCTGATGCCCCGGAAAGTTGGCTTTTACATATTCCATGCCGATGGCCTGCGCCTGTTCACCAGTCAGTTCACACTCGTCTTTGTCGGCAGGATCGAAGCTGATGAGGTAGTGGTGCGTCTTGATTTCATTGTAATTTTGATTCTTGTGGTACTGCGCATTAAGCATTTCGCACTCCACATCAAAAAGTTCCGGCTCACAGTTTATGCCCTCCAGAAGAATATCTCGGCGGAGTACCCAGTTCCCGTTTGCATCCAGCAGGGGTTTCTTCAGAACTTCGTCATGCTCATATTTCAAATAGTCGAGTGCCGCGCCATAGTCTGCACTTTTACCCGCGACGTGTTTTAAGATTGCCACGATAATCACCTGCCAGTCCTGCAATTTCTTTCCGCATAGCGCGAAGGTCGGTCATGCAACGATTGATTTCTTCCAGCATGGCACGAGATTGGATGCCGCCGCTGTTGAAAAAGGCTGCAATTTGGTTCAGGTTATTTCCGATATGGGAAAGCTGTCTTGCAAAATCTCGCAGTTCTGCAATGTCGGCAACGATGTTGTAATGAACGTGAAGTTTTTCGGTTATGGCCTGTTTCCTCACATAAACGGCAACGGGATAGCCAGCCTGTTCAGCAGAACACGAAACCAGTGCGTACTCCACATCGGTAAAACGAACCATTACATTCTTAGTCCGTCTGATACTTTCGTCTTTTTTGGGCCGAGCCATAGTGTGATCCTCCTGCATTTTATAGTTGCGAAGCAATTCCCGATAAGCCGTAGGCGTTCGGCTGCGAACACATTCATGTGGAGCCAGATAGTCAAAATCCGAGATTTTGTGCGTACCGTGGGAATGGGGAACGGAATCCCCATCAAGATTGCCGGGAACGAAAAATCACGAAAGGGAGTTTTGAGTTACCATAGGCGAATCTTGCTCTAAGACAGAAAAAGACCTGTCTTTTACCGTATGCCGCAGACCTATCAAAAGAAGTCCTTCTATAAATAGGAATCCGCAGCCCCGATTTGGAATACACTTTTCAAATTTTTTTGAAATTTTTTCAAAAATTGTATTCCAAAATGCCCTTCTGGATTCCTATTAGTAAAGGGAGGATTGATTTCATGAAGCAGAAAGAGCGTTTTGATGAAAAGCCTAAACAGGAACATACGGAGCCTGTGCATCACAGAAAAGCCATCATCAAGGGCATCACCGTATATGAATCGTTCCGGCCAGAGGGCAGCGAACTGTGGGATTGCCTGCTGCAGAGTATGGGAAAGCACTGAAAAAGAAATTTTGAAAAATGTGCGCAGCAGCTTGATTTTAGTGTCACAGCTTGGTAAAATACAGACGGGTTAAGTGAATAGTGCAATCAAAAGCCATTAACTTTCTGGATTTTACCATGCAATTTGCGTGGAGACAGGAGGTTTAATGGCTTTGTTTTTTTACAAGGAAAAGAATAAAGACAT
>CDZO01020149.1_pt1 | contig 13783 bp, 10 predicted proteins | sample 480641 | NCBI WGS metagenome assembly CDZO01 (sample SAMEA3182088, study PRJEB8094) | gut metagenome | biome: human; feature: gut; material: Stool; isolation source: human stools | place: Canada | collected 2013-02-05
AAGCAGCTTTCCGATATGGGCCTGCGCTATGACCTGACCCTGCCGCTTTCCCGTTACTACGCTGCCAACCGCAACGAGCTGCCCAACCCCTTCAAGGTGATCCAGACCGACCGCGTTTACCGTGCCGAGCGCCCGCAGAAAGGCCGCCTGCGCGAGTTTGTGCAGTGTGATATCGACATTCTGGGCGATTCTTCCCCCAATGCCGAGGTGGAGCTGATCGATGTGACCACTCGCGCTCTGCTGCGCATCGGTTTCAAGGATTTCACTGTCAACATCAACGACCGCCGCATCCTGCGCGCCATGCTGGAAAAGATGGGTTTTGCCGCTGACCAGCTGGATTCCGTCTGCATCAGCTTTGACAAGCTGGATAAGATCGGTGCAGACGGCGTAAAGAAAGAGCTGCTGGAAAAAGAGTTTGACGCCGCCGCTGTGGAAGCGCTGGATGAGTTCCTGCGCGCCGGGGATTTCAGCCTGGACGCCGTGACCGCCCGCGTTGGGGACGAAACCCTGACCGCCGACCTGCGCTATGTCATCGCCACCGCCGAAAAGATTGCCAACGGCCGTTACGGCATTGCCTATGCCCCCAGCCTGGTGCGCGGCCAGGGATACTATACCGGCATGGTGTTTGAAGTGACCTGCCCGCAGTTCAGCGGCGCTGTTGCAGGCGGCGGCCGCTACGACAATATGGTTGGCAAGTTCATTGGCCAGCAGGTGCCCGCCGTTGGCTTCTCCATCGGGTTCGAGCGCGTCTGCGGGATTCTGCTGGAGCAGGATTACCAGATCCCCGGTGCCAAGCAGAAGCTGGCTCTGCTGTATCTGAAGGATGCCGATTTCGCCGCCGTGCTGGCCAAGGCCGATGCCCTGCGCGCAGCCTATGATGTGACGGTTCTGCCCCAGGCCAAAAAGCTGGGCAAGCAGTTCGGCACATTGGAAACCGCTGGTTACAACGCTGTTGCCTTTGCGGACAATGACGACATCAAGGTTCTTGGTCAAAAAGCTGAATAATTAGAATTATTTTTGTGGGGTGTGCCGGTTTTGCGGCGCACCCCGCTTTTTTTGACATCAAGCTGTAACATTCCGGTGCCACTTCCGTGTTATACTGGTAAAGGAAGCAGATATTGCTTTTGGCTTACCCCTTACCACACAACACAATAAGGAGCGTGCCCTATGAAACATACAACACTATCCCGCTTTGCCAGCCTTGCCGCATCCGCCGCGCTGGCGCTCAGCCTTGCTGCCTGCGGTTCCACCAGCCGCAGCACCTACTCCGCCGCTGTTTCTAACGATACCGCCGCCCTTAGCAGCCAGGATGCCGGAGACTATGAATATTACAGCGCCGAAAGCGCCGCACCCGGGGAAGGCAGCAGTTTTTCTTCAGACGATCTGACCAGCTCGATGCTGGATCCTTCCACGGTGGAAAGCAGCCGCAAGATCGTGTATAACGCCAGCGTGCGGATGGAAACCACCGACTATGATACCACCCGCGCCGCCTTGCAGGAGGCCGTAACCGCCGCGAACGGCTACCTGGAAAGCACTGACCAGGGCGGCAGCAAGGATTCCGGCAGCCGCTATACTTATTACACCGCGCGCATCCCCGCCGAAAACTACCGCAGCTTTTTGACCGCCGCCGGGGAAGCCGGGAACGTGACCTCACTGAACGAGAGTGCGCAGGACATTACTGCTGAGTATGTAGATGTGGAAGCCCGCCTGAAAGCCCTGAACGACCAGCGTGACCGGCTGAACGCCCTGGCCGACAAAGCTGAAACCACCGCCGACCTGCTGGAAATTGAAAGCCAGCTTTCGGATGTGCAGTATCAGCTGGAAAGCTACACCGGCCAGATGCGGCTGATGGATAACCAGGTGCGCTATTCCACCGTGGATATTTCCCTGCAGGAAGTGCGGGTTCTGACCCCCACCGCCACCACCTTTGGCGAAAAGTTTGTGGAAGCCGTTACCAGCGGCTGGCGCGGCTTTGTGGATGGGGCCGAAGATCTCATCCTGGTGGTGGTTTATCTGTGGCCGGTGGTACTGATCGTGCTTGCCATCCTGCTGGTGGCACGGCCTGCCCTCAAGCGCCGCAAGGCCCGCCGGGCTGAGAAAAAGCAGGCTAAGCTCGCTGCAAAGGCTGCCGCTGTGCAGGCGCAGCCCGCAGAGCCCGCCAAACCGGACGACACCGTAAAATAAATTTGATTCTCTCTTTCCTGCTTATAGCAAAGCGGGCGCGCCGTCTATTGCATAACGGTGCGCCCGCTTTGTTTTATTTTTACCGGCTGTTCTTACAGACCGTACAGCTCAGTATATTTGTTTTTCAGGTAGTTGGTGTAGTGGGCGGCATCAAATGCGCCGCCGCACAGGCTTTGCACCAGCCACTGCGGTTCCTTGGCGCGGCCATACTGCCACACGCGGCTGCGCAGAGCGTCTTTCAGCGGCTGCATGTTGCCTTCGGCCCACTGGGCGTCCAGATCCATGGTTTTGCGCAGGTCATCCACCGCCTGTGCGCTGTAAGCACTGCCCAGCGCATAGCTGGGGAAGTAGCCCATATCGCCCATTGCCCAGTGGATATCCTGCAAACAGCCGTGGGTATCGTCCGGCACATCCACGCCAAGGTATTCCTTATACTTGGCGTTCCAGGCGGCGGGCAGGTCGGCCACGGTCAGGGTGCCCTGCATCAGGGCCTTTTCCAGCTCATACCGCACCATAATGTGCAAAGAGTAGGTCAGCTCGTCCGCCTCGGTGCGGATCAGGCTCGGCTCGGCGCGGTTGACGGCGCGGTAGATCTCTTCCTCGGTCACGCCGTTCAGCTGCTGGGGGAACAGCTCCAGCAAAGTGGGATACAAATAGTGGATGAACGCGCGGCTGCGGCCCACATAGTTTTCAAACAGGCGGCTCTGGCTTTCGTGCAGGCCGGTGGTTGCGCCGCCCGCCAGGGTGGTATAATCATACTTAGGGTCAACGTTCAGCTCATACAGGGCATGGCCGCCCTCGTGCGCCACGCTGTACAGGTTGGAGAACATATCCTGCGGCATATAATGGGTGGTAATGCGCACATCGCCGTGCCAGAAGCCGGAGGTAAAGGGGTGTTTCGTTTCGCCCAATACGCAGTGGTCCGGGTCCAGCCCCCACACTTCCATGATCTTTTTGGAAAGCTTGCGCTGCTGCTCAATGGGCCAATCCTGATACAAAAAGTCGGTGCGGATGGCGCTGCCTCGCTCTTTTATGGCAGCCAGCAGCGGCACAATGGTCTCGCGCAGGGCGGCAAAGAAAGTATCGCACTGGGCAATGGTCAGGCCGTGTTCATAGCGGTCCAGCCAGACTTCATACGGGTCGCGGTCAGGGGCAAAATAGTGGGCCTGCGCGCGCAGGGATTCCACAATTTTTTCCAGATACGGGGCAAAACTGGCAAAGTCATTGCCGCGCTTTGCCTTGCCCCATGCGGGCATGCTTTCCTGCGTCAGCTTGGTGAACGCGGCGTACTCTTCTGCCGGGATCTTGCCAATCTCGTCATAGCTGCGCTGCAACTCCCGCACTTCTGCCTTTTCCTGTTCGGTTTCGGCATCAGCGGCAGCGCGCTGCAGCAGGGCGGCGGTGTCAGCGCTGACCAGCTGGTCAAAGTAGGCGCGGCTCAGCACCTCCATGGCTTCGGCGCGGCCCGCGCTGCTTTCCGGCGGGGCTACCGTCTCACTGTCATAATCGGCAACGGCCATTGCGTACTGGTAGGCATACAGTCTTTTCTCCAGCTCGCGCAGAGCTTTGATGGAATCTTTCATTGAGTTCTCCTTTCCGCCGGGGCGGCGGTTTTTATTCATGGTTTATTATAGCACACCCGGCGGCTGTTCGGCCAGTTAGCAGCGCAAAACCGAAAAACTTTGCCCTGCGGCACATTTTCCCCCAACTGCCCATTGTCAGGCGCGGGAGCGGGCCTGTATAATGGTTATCATGTTTTTTATTTTTCCCCTGAGCGCGGGGGGATTCAGGAGAACGCCATGAAAAAACAAACCTCAACCCTGCTGCCTGCACTGCTGGACCTGCTGCGGCAGTATCTGGCGCTGGATATGGCCGTATACGCCGGGCACGCCACCTTGCTGCTGCTTACGGCATCGCTGCCGCTGCTGATGTGGGTGCTGGTCATCATCAACATGCTGCCGTTTTATTCGGTTTCGGACATTGCCGCGCTGGTTGCCCAGCTTTTGCCGGATATCCCGGCCATCCAGTCAATGGCGGTGGATGTGATTGCCAACCTGAATAATCAGTCCACCACCTTCATGGCTTCCTTTGCCGCCATCACCACGGTGATTTCCGCTTCCGGTGGGATGGCCGCGGTGCAAAAGGGGCTGCAAAAGCTGACCCCCGGTGCCCGCAAAACAATGTTTGACCGTTTGTGGGCTGTGCTGTATACCTTTTTGTTTGAGGGCCTGATGTTGGTTGCCATAGTGGTGCAAAGCCTGAGCCCAATCCTGCGCGGGCTGGCCGGGCTGCTGCCGCTGCATACCCTGGTGGGCGGGCTGCTGCAACGGCTGCACAGCCTGCTCAGCATCAGTGCTGTGCTTTCGTTGGCGCTTTCGCTGCTGACGGTAACACTGATCTACACCTATGTGCCCGGCGGCAAGCGCCGCATACGGGATCAGCTGCCGGGGGCCGCCGCTGTGGTAGCGGTGTGGACGCTATTTTCCAAAATATTCTCGTTTTACATCGGGCATTTCTGGAAGTTATCGTACATTTACGGTTCTTTGGCTGCAATCGTGCTGATTACGCTTTGGCTGAATGTGAACATCAATGTGCTGTTTTTGGGTGCCGGGCTGAACGCAAAGATTCAGGGGATGGGGCAGGAGAAAAAGGAACCGGATGCTTGAGATACACCCTAGGGCGCGATGCCCTCATCGCACAGGGAAGAAACGCAAATATTGGGCTGCGAACCTGCAAACCATGTGTAGGAAACGACGCTTGCATCGTCCTGCATGGCGGGCCGTAATATGCGCACACGTCGGGATGAGGGCATCCCGCCTTACGTGGCCGGGCGTACAATGTGCGCTCCCACGGGCTCCACAGGGTCAAACGCTTTTTTCTAACGCATTAAACCCATACAAACACTACCTGATACACCAACAGGGCGGCCGGGGATTTTTCCCGGCCGCCCTGTTTTGTGTTTTTTACTATTTTAATTATTCAGCGGTCTTATACCCATCGGGGTTGTGGCTCTGCCAGTTCCAGCTGTCGCGGCACATTTCGTCAATGCCGTACTCAGCTTCCCAGCCCAGCTCACGCTTGGCCTTGCTGGGATCGCACCAGCACTCGGCAATATCGCCGGGGCGGCGCGGGTCAATGACATAGGGCAGCTCCTTGCCGCAGGCCTTGCTGAATGCATGAATCACATCCAGCACACTGTAGCCGTGGCCGGTGCCCAGGTTGCAGATGAACAGGCCGGGCTTTTCTTCCAGCTTTTTGATGGCTGCCACATGGCCGCGGGCCAGGTCCACAACGTGGATGTAGTCGCGCACGCCGGTGCCATCGGGGGTAGGGTAATCATTGCCGTACACATGCACTTTTTCCAGCTTGCCAACGGCAACTTTGGCGATATAGGGCACCAGGTTGTTGGGGATGCCGTTCGGGTCCTCGCCGATCTTTCCGGAAGGATGTGCACCGATGGGGTTGAAGTAACGCAGCAGAGCAACGTTCAGCTCCGGGTCTGCCTTGCAGCAGTCGGCCAGGATGCGCTCGGTAAACACCTTGGTAGTGCCATACGGGTTGGTGGTTGCACCAACAGGGAAATCCTCGCGGATGGGCACGCTGGCGGGGTCGCCGTAAACCGTTGCGGAGGAGGAGAAGATGATGTTATGGCAATCGTAACGGCGCATAACATCCAGGATGTTCAGGGTGCAGTTCAGGTTGTTGGAGTAATACTCGATGGGCTTGGAAACGCTTTCGCCCACGGCCTTGTAGGCAGCAAACTGGATCACACAGTCAATGCCGGGATTTTCCGCAAAGACCTTTTCAACTGCCGCATGGTCGGTCATGTCTGCTTCCACAAACTTGAAATCCTTACCGGTGATCTCGCGCACACGCTTCAGGGCTTCGGGGCAGGAGTTGTAATAGTTATCTGCCACCACAATATCGTAACCCGCATTGAGAAGCTCCACACAGGTATGGCTGCCGATGTAACCGGCGCCGCCGCTGACCAAAATAGACATACTGATCGCTCCTTTACACAATATGGAAAGTTGTTGCCGGGATTTTATATCTTCAACAGGGCATCCGCAGGGTTTGCTTCGTTCCCTTGTTGATTTTATTCTAGCGTCTTTATCACAATATGGAAATAGATGTTTCCATGTTTGATATGTAACTTTGTTGTTACCTTTACCGTTCGCACAGATGCAGCGGGTGCGGGGCGCGGCGGTAAGCGCCGGGCGTTTGGCCGGTCAGGGCGTGGAACCGCCTGCTGAACCACGCCAGGGAGCCATACCCCAGCATACGGGCCGTTTCGCCGGGGCCGTACCCCTGGGTCAGCAGCAGCGCTGCCTGTTCGGCTTTCATGCAGGAGAAATACTCCATCGGCCCCATGCGGGTGCGGGCGCGGAACGCCTGCTGCAATGCCACGCGGGAGCAGCCATTGGCATCGCACACCTGGTCCAGCGCCAGCGGCTTTTCAATGTTCTGCGCAAAGTACAGGCGCACGCTTTCCACAAGGGCTGCCTGCTCCTGCTCGGCGCGGGCACGGGGGCTTTGTTTGCGGGTGCGTTGCCTGCGGCGGGCCAACAGGTACAGCAGCTGTGCCAGATAGATGGTTAGCAGCTCTTTGCCGCCAAACGGGATTTCCGCGCGGCGGGCGGGCATCTGGCAGGCATCCTGCACCGGCTGGAACACCTCGCGCACCGTTTCTGCCAGCTGGCGCAGACAGCTTTTTTCGGCGTTGCCGAGCCGCATATGGCAGCTGCGGAAAGAATCCATCGCACTGCCGTCCGCGGTAAATTCCACGCGGAACACCTCCGGCGGAACTTCGCCCACTGCGCGCATGGCAAACAGCTCTGCGGGCTGGTGGAACAAAATCTGCCCGGCGCGCAGCAGCACCCGGTGGGTATCGCACAGCTCTTCCACCATACCACTTTTTACATATACCAGCAGCCAGCCATCACAGGTGCGCTCCGGCGTTTGCTGGCCAATGCGCCATTCGGATTCCGCCGCGCTGGCAATCCCTGTTACCCGCAGCGGCCATTCATCCCCATACATGCCTTCACCTCCCCTGTTCAAGCTGATTCATCGCTTGCGGTCCAGTTCTGGCCTGCGCCGTTGCTGAACACACCGGGCGGGTCCTGCGTTGCCGCCGGGAACTGCTCGCTTCCGGGGAAGCTGTCCACCAGCCCCAGGCGGTAGGCCGTCAGCGGGCAGAGCGTTTTTTCGATATGGTCATAGCTGATGCCGTTATCGCTGTTGTAGGTGTAATACATAATAGCATCCGGCCAGGTGTTCAGCACATACTGCGCCAGCGGCTGGGTCACAAACGCATCCCGGCTGCCGACGTAAAGGTCTGCCGCACCAAACAGATGCAGGATCTCGTGGGCATACACGGTGGGGCTGTTGTAGGTTTTCTCCCCCGCATAGGAATCATAGAGATAAAGACAGCTGAATTCATTCAGGTAATTACCGCCATCCTCCAGATAATGCAGAATGGAGTAGGAAGCCCCCTCCACCGGCAGAAAGATCAGGTAGCCAATGCTTGCCGTGCCGTATTGCTGCTGGATGAATTCCACATCCACCTGTGCGGTCAGGGTGTCCACATCGTCATAGAACGTTGTGCCGGTGGTGGTATCTTCCGTCAGACCGGCTTTGTAGGCGGCAAAGGTGCTCAGATTGTTTTCGCCGGTATCGTAATAGATTTTCGGCTGGGCGTTATAGGTCTGCGCCTGCTGGGTGATCCAGTCCACCGCCACGGCAAGGTTCTGCCGCGTCTGGGCCAGGGCTTCCTCGGTCCAGGGGTTGGCGTCGTCCTGCAGATAAATGCTGTACAGCACGCTGGGCCATGCCAGCAGCCCGCAGCTGCCGTACACCTGCTGTAAATCTTGCTGTTGGGCAGGGGTCTGGGTGGGGGTTGGGCTGGGGGCCACGGTGGGCTGGGGGCTGGTTTCGATATGGGGGATCGTTGCCTGTGCGGGTGCGGCAGGCTGTGCCGCGCACCCGGCCAGCAGGCAGAGCCCCATGGCAAGGGCGGCAAGGTGGAGCAATACGCGCGGCTTTTTCATTCGCGCTTACTCCGGCAGCACCAGCTGCGGCTTGCCGTCAGCATCCGCTGCCAGGGTCACGGTCTGATCACCGGTCAGGCGGCCCGCCACAATGGCTTCGGCCACGGGGTCCTCCAGCGTTTTGCGGATGGTCTTGCGCAGTTCACGCGCACCAAAACGGGTGGATGTTTCGTTCACGATGGCTGCCAGTGCCTGCGGGGTATATTCCAGCTTCAGGCCGCGGGCTTCCAGGCCGGGCTTGTACTCGTCCAGCATCAGGGCAGCGATCTTTTCCAGGTCAGCCTGTTCCAGCGGGCGGAAGGTGATCACTTCATCCACACGGCCCAGGAACTCCGGCCGCAGGAACTCCTGCAGCGCTTTCATGCTCTTTTCGCGGCTGACCTGCTCTTCGGTGCGGCCAAAGCCAGTCAGGGCGGTGCGGTCCGAAGAACCGGCGTTGGAGGTCATGCAGATCACGGTATTGGAAAAATCCACCGTGCGGCCCTGGGCATCGTTGATCTTGCCCTCATCCAGGATCTGCAGCAGGATGTTCATCACATCGGGGTGGGCCTTTTCGATTTCATCAAACAGGACCACGCTGTAAGGATGGCGGCGCACTTTTTCGGTCAGCTGGCCGGCTTCATCATAACCCACATAGCCCGGAGGGGAACCGATCAGGCGGGACACCGCGTACTTTTCCATATACTCACTCATGTCAATTGAGATCAGCGGGTCCACGGTATCAAACAGCTGATTGGCCAGCTGCTTGACCAGCTCGGTTTTGCCCACGCCGGTGGGGCCGACAAAGATAAAGCTTGCCGGGCGGTGGCGGCCAGACAGGTCTGCCCGCGCACGCTTAACGGCCAGCGCTACGCTGTGCACAGCTTCGTCCTGGCCGATGATATGCTCTTTCAGGGCATCTTCCAGCCCCATCAGGCGGCCATACTCGGTCTCTTTGATTTTAACCGCCGGAATGCCGGTCCACAGCTCCACAACCTGGGCCACATCGTCCGCCGTTACCTGGATATCGGCCACGCGCAGCTCCAGCGCGGGCAGCTTTTGGCGCAGCTGGGCCAGCTCGGTCTTGGTTTTGGCCAGTTCCTCGTAATCAATAGCGGCATCGCCCTGCTTTTCGGGGTCGGGGTTTTCCAGGTCATGCTCTTTGGTTTCCAGCTCTGCCACCTGCTTTTGCAGGTTCAGGAACTCGGTAATTTCAGGGTGGCGCAGGTTGCAGCAGGCGCAGGATTCATCCAGCAGGTCAATCGCCTTATCCGGCAGGTAGCGGTCGGTGATATACCGTTCCGACAGGTGTACCACATCCGCCACAATGGAATCGGGCACACGCACGCAGTGGTACTTTTCGTAATAACCTTTTACGCCGCGGATAACCGCAATGGCATCATTGATGGAGGGTTCTTCCACCTTGACGGGCTGGAAGCGGCGCTCCAGCGCAGAATCTTTTTCAATAAACTTGCGGTACTCGGCAAAGGTCGTTGCGCCGATAACTTGGATCTGCCCGCGGGACAGGGCTGGTTTCATGATGTTGGCGGCGTTCATGGCGCCGTCCGAATCCCCGGCGCCGACAATGTTGTGGATCTCGTCAATGAACAAGATCACATTGCCGGCGGCCTTGATTTCAGAAAGCAGGCCCTTGACGCGCTGTTCAAACTGGCCGCGGAACTGGGTGCCTGCCACAAGGGCCGTCAGGTCCAGCAGGTAGATCTCTTTATCCTGTAAGCGGGCGGGCACTTTGCCTTCGGCAATGCGCTGGGCAATGCCCTCGGCAATGGCGGTTTTGCCAACGCCGGCTTCACCGATCAGGCAGGGGTTGTTTTTCTGGCGGCGGCACAGAATCTGCACCGTGCGGTATACCTCACGGTCACGGCCAATGATGGCATCCAGCTTGCCGTCCTTGGCTTTCTGGGTCAGGTTTTCGCAGTAGGTGTCCAGGTATTTGCGCTGGCCGCGGCCACGCTGTTTTTTGGACTTTTCGCCCTTCTCCTCAGCCTTGGGGGTTCCGCCAAAGCCAAAGGGGAACACCGGCGAACCGCCGGGCACAAAATCATCCCCGGTATCATCGGGGTTCTGCATATCGCCGTCCATCATGGGCATCATGGCGCCGCTTTCCTGCGCTTGCTGCATCAGGTCGGCCATGTGCTCTTCCATGCTGGCCAGCTGGTCATCGGTCATATTAAACCGCTTCATCAAATCATCCACAGGCTGAATATGCAGCTCCCGCGCGCAGGTCAGGCAGTAGCCTTCCTGCACCGGTTTGCCGTTTTCCAGCCGCTGCACAAACACAACCGCCTGTCTTTTTTTACAGCGGGTACATAACATATGGTTCACCTCTCTATGGGGTATTCGATTGGATCGGGAATGCCGAAACGCGCACACAACATGCGTTTTCAGAACTTTTCCCATGTACTATTATCCCCCACCCCACTGATATTTGCAAGAGGGGCGGGGGGAATGTTCAGATATTGTTAATCAATAGCGGGTCAAAAACGGGTTCAGGTTTGCCAAAAGTCCATAGATCACGCTTCGGTTCAGGGTGGCTGTGGTCAAAAATTCCAGCTTGCCGCCGGTCAGGTTTGCCGCCACCCACAGCAGAATGGACCAGATCCAGCAGTTCAGCAAACCGCTGACAAAGCCGAACGCAAAGCCCAAAATGCGATTCAGTCCACCGATGAGCGGGATGGCGTTGATGCCGCGCAGCACCCGCCCCAGCATCCGGCAGAGCACCCGCACCACGATCCAGACCGACAAAAACACAACGGCCTGAATAACCGGCAGAAACAGCGGTTCCAGCGCATTGACCACCTGCGGCACCGCATTGCTGGACGCCGCACTGACGGTATCGATCAGCTTTTGCTGGATCGACTGCGGCAGAAAGGTCAGCGCATGGATTGCCTGGGCCAGATCTCCGCCGGTCTTTTCCAGCGTGTCAGCCACAACATCGGTAACGTGGCTGGCAACATATTTATCATAAATGCCGCCGGCCCAAACGCGGGTGCCGTAAGTGCCGCCGATAATGCCCGCCACGGAGCCGATAAGGCTCACCAGTCCGGAGGCAAAACCGCGGCGGCGGCCGGCTTCGGCCGCGCCCAGCACCAGCAAAAGAAAAATCACATCATAAACAATGCCAATATACTGTGTCATAACTCTACCATACTTTCCCATGCCGCACAGCATCATTCGTGCGGCGCATTCAGAACCTCTACCGTGCCGGAAATAAATACCAATGTTTCGCGGGCGTTGATGACCGCCTGCGGTGCCGCACCATAATCCCGGCTCCAATTATGGGTGCCGTCATAGCCATAGCTTTCCACGCCGGACGCTGTCAGCAGATAGACCGCCGTTGCGGTACTGCTGACGCTTTTGGCCTGCCCGGCGGCAACGCTCGCCAGCTGGTTGAGCGAATCATCCAGCGTGACCAGGGTATTGCCGCCGCGCACCGCCAGCAGCAGCGCCGTGCTGCGCCCGCCGATGGACACGCTTTGCAGGGTGGCCCCGCCATAATCATAGCGGGCACTCTCGGTGCCATCGCTCACGTTGATGATGGCGGCATAGGTATCAAAAACAGCCAGCACGCGGCTGCTGCTGATCCATTTCAGCTTCAGGATCACGCTGCCGGTATCCGCCACATAAAACGGCCCGGCAGTATCCGAATTGGTGTTCATCATGCGCACGGTAGTGCGCAGCTGGCCGTCCCTCGCGGCCACCGTTGCCGCGGCAAAGCGGTGGTTATCCGTGGCAAAAGACAATGCAATGGGGGTGCCGTCGGTGCTGGTCAGCTTCCAGGTAAAGGGGTCCCCGCTGAAAGAAGCATCGTACACCATCACTTCCGCCGCATAGCGGTCAGACTCCGTCACCACGGCCAGGGTGCCGTTCTGCGCCATTTCGCACAGCATAATGGCGTTATTAAAGCTTTTGGCGTACAGCTGGCGGGTGCGGCTCTGCACCGTCAGCTCCTTGCCTGCGCGGTTATACAGCACAAAGCGGGTGTTGCCCACGGCCAGCGCCGGGCGGGCATAGCCGGGCTGGATGGTGCGGATCTTTGCGCCGTAAGCGGAATAGACCGCCACATCCTCATTATCCATCTCCACAAAACCGCCCGCCAGGGGTTCCACCTGGGTCGGCGTGCGGATGCCGGTGTTGGCGGGCCAACCCGCCCCGGCGCGGTTGAGATACAGCGAGATAGAATCCGTCATATCCCCCAGCATGGCAATGGATGTACCCAGCAGGCCGCTGCCCACCGCCATAACGGCGGCAATAATCAGCACCACCAGAACAACGGCAATGCGCCTGCGGCGCTGGCGGCGGCGCAGAATAGGGCTGATGGGCCGCAGCGTTGCCGCCGGTGCCGCAGCTGCGCCTTGCTCTTTGGGCGGCAGGGTGCTGGGTGCGCTGCGCTCCGGCGCTGGGCGTTCCCGTTCCGGCTGCTGTTTGGAGGCAGGCGGCGGGGTTGGCGGGGCTTCGCCCCGTTCCCGCGCCAACATACGGCGGCGGCGTTCCAGCCGCTCTTTTTCTTCACGGTTCAAGGGCTTCGCCTCCTTCCCGTCTTGTTGTGTTACTCATTTAGGGCAATACCGCACAATTCCCGCCTAACGGCTCAAGCACCGCTCCGGCGGCTGCAGCACGGCATCTGCGTTGCCAAAATGCTCGATAAGACATCCAGTATTATCTGCGCTTTTGGCTTAGCAGCTACCGCACCTCACTCGCCGTATCGGCACTTAGAATTATGCGGTGTTGCCTTAGTTGTTTCCGTCGTTCGGGCGCTCTAAATCCGGGTACTGCACATCCCACAAAAACAGCCCCCTGGCGGGCAGCGTGGGGCCGGCCTGGCCGCGGTTCCTGCTTTGCAGCAGAGCGGGCACAGCGGCCGGATTCATTTTGCCAAGGCCCGCCTGCAGCACCGTACCGGCCAGAATGCGCACCATGTTGTACAGGTAGCCGTCCGCTGTTACGGACAGGGTATACAGCTCGCCATCCTGCTGCACGGTGCAGGCGGTGATGGTGCGCACCGTATCGCCGTGGGCTGCGGCTGAAGAACCCGAAGCGCACAGCGCCAAAAAGTCATGCCTGCCAACAAAATGGGCAGCCGCCGCCTGCATGGCGGCAAGGTCCAGCGGGCCGTTGACCCGGTGGCAGGTTTCATAATCAAAGGGATCATCCACCGCGCTGCACCGCAGGCGGTAGTGGTAGGTTTTGGCGTGGGCGGCATAGCGGGCGTGGAAATCATCCGGCACCTGCTGCGCTGCCAGTGCCCGCACATCCATGGGCAGGCGGGCGTTCAACGCCAGCGGGATGCGCTGCACCGGGATGCGGCCATCATAATGGAAGTTCAGGGCAAACCGCCGGGCATGCACCCCGGCATCGGTGCGGGAACAGCCCTTTACATCGGGCCGGGTGCCAAACACGCTCTGCATAGCATCCTGCACCACCGCACACACCGTAACCCCATTGGGCTGCACCTGAAACCCTGAATAATTTGTGCCCTTGTAGGCAAGCCAGAGGAGAATATTCATGGGACACCTTTTGAGTTAGGAGGTAGGAGTGAGGAGTTAGGAGTT
>CDZO01001678.1_pt1 | contig 13702 bp, 18 predicted proteins | sample 480641 | NCBI WGS metagenome assembly CDZO01 (sample SAMEA3182088, study PRJEB8094) | gut metagenome | biome: human; feature: gut; material: Stool; isolation source: human stools | place: Canada | collected 2013-02-05
TGTTAGCCCCACAGAAAAGTATGATACCATCAACTCGTGGAGCAATCAGTTCACGTCTTACAGAACTAAAGAATACTACTGCTACATTTCCTGAAGAAGAATATGTGAATATAGTAAAACAACTGAAAGAAATGTATTGAAGTGAAACAATGTAAAGCAATTGAAAGAAAAATCCCTGACACTCTCCCTGACATTTTAAACTGACAGGAGACATTCAAATTGCGAAAATAACAATAGGAGTATATTTACCCCAGAATCGATTCAGCTTTTGGGGTACTCCCTATTGTATAACATTAAATCATTAGAAAATGGGAACCAGTAACATTGAAATCAGCATCTTAAAAAAGAGATTAGAACTCTTGGAAATGAAAATTGGAGAACTTAATAGTATTAATCCAGAAATACTCAATGAACGTCTTGCAAAGATTGAGGAAAGATTATATGTGGTTAAAGAAATGTTGACCACTGAAGAAGCTTCAAAGTATTTGGGAATATCACAATCCCAGATATATAAACTCACTATGAATATGCAGATTCCACATTTTAAGCCCAAAGGGAAAACCATCTATTTCAATAGACAAGAACTCCTGAGATGGATGCGTAAGAATCATGTAGTGCCAGCAAAACAAAAAAAATGATAAATAGAATATTACAATGAAAAAGAAGAAACATAATAAAAAGGAGGTTTATACAGATGCTCAACTGACTGCTTTACTGAAAAAGTCAGAAGTTGTCATAAGTTCCTCAAAAAATGATAATAAAAAAGAACTATGTCATGATAAGAAGGAAAAACAGTAATGATAAGGAATGTTCAGTGGAAAGCTCTCTTGAAGTCGGAATGCTAAGCAAGAGTACATTCAACGACCAGGAATTAGACAACTACCTGAGACAAGGAGAAATAAAGGCATGTGAAAAGCCTCCTGTTCCACCACAGATTTTATGGGTTGGAGATTGTACCATAGCAACCTTTGGTAATTTCAGCGCATCCACCGGTAAAGCAAAGAGCAAGAAAACTTTTAATATTACAGCAATGGTTGCAGCAGCGGTAAACAATTCAACGGTTCTTAAATACCGGGCCAGTCTTCCTGATGGTAAACGCAAAATCCTCTATTTCGATACAGAACAAAGTAGGTTTCACTGCCACAATGTGATAGAACGCATCTACCGCCTTGCAGGATTGAGTCTGACAAAGGAAGATAAACGCATCAAGTTCTATGGGCTAAGGGAGTTCACTCCTACTCTCCGTATTGCCCTCATAGATTATGCCCTAAGAACATTTGAGGGTGTAGGATTGGTCATTATCGACGGCTTACGAGATCTCATGTATGACATTAACAATGCCAAAGAATCAACCGATGTGATGACTATGCTCATGGCCTGGACAAGCAAGTACAATCTTCACATCCATTGCGTGCTGCATCTTAACAAGAATGACAATAACACCAGAGGTCATATTGGTACCGAACTTGAAAACAAGGCTGAAACAGTTCTGATAATCAGCAAGAACAAACAGGATTCCAACATCAGTGAAGTCAGGCCTATGCACATGCGAGACAAGGAGTTTTCTTCATGGGCATTTCACATTGACGACAATTCTCTCCCCGTCTTGGATGACGGCTATCATATTACAGTAGTCAAACCCAAAGATAAGCCCTTGACATCTCTGCCAGATGACTTACATGCCAAAGTACTTCGCACTGTTTTTGAAGATGAGAGTCCACAGAGGTATCTTGAACTGGTGAAAGCAATCAGTCAGGCTTACGCACAAGAAGGCTACAAGCGTGGGGACAATGCAGTTAAGGATATGCTTAAAATCTTCTGTGAGCGCAAACTGATTACCAAAGACAAAGACGGTTATCATTATCATCCTGCACTCCTGCCGTTAAAGTAAGTTTATGAGTTTAAGTTTAACAGGGTATATATATACTAAACTTATATAAGCCCAATTAGACATTATTGATATGCCATGACCATAGATGAAATAAAATCAGTCAGTATTGTACAGTTCCTTGAAACGGAAGGTTATCAGTATGCCTATATCCATCGAGGTAATTACTGGTATCTATCTCCTTTTAGAGCAGAATCGTCTCCATCTTTCAATGTCAGTCCTACAAAAAATCTTTGGAATGACTTTGGGGCCAGCTCAGGAGGAAACATTATAAATCTTGTTCAGAAGATGCACCCTTCATGGAATAATCATCAAGTACTTACTTATCTTGAACAACAGATTAAGAACCATAATCTCAAATATGCTGAAGATTATGAAGCGATGACCAAAGAACAACAAAGAAGAAATGCGTGGAATGAGAGCCATATAGCAGAAAAGGGTAATGAAAGAAAAAGTATTACTTTCATTGATCGTATTAGCAAGCTCAGTCATCCCAATTTGAAAAGATATATTTTACAAAGACGTGTTGACTTCGAGGTTGCTCAGGAGTTCTGTAAGGAAATACATTATCATATCAATGATAAACATTATTATGCCATAGCCTTTGAAAATGTAGATGGTGGTATGGAAATCAGAAACAAATACTGCAAACGCAGTATCGGAAAGAAAACAATATCCGTAATAAAGCCCAACGGTGAATCACATTCAGAATGCTGCATATTTGAAGGTTTCTTTGATATGCTCACGTATGCAAGTATCAGAAAATGGATGATGGATATACAACTTTGTGTTGAAAACGACTGTGATTATATTGTTCTTAATTCAATCAGTAATATTAAAACTGCACTTCCATATCTCCAGGTATATGATGTAGTACACTGTTATCTTGACAACGATGCTGCCGGTATAGCTACAACAAAGAAAATCAAAGACGAATATTCAAACAAGGTAATTGATGAATCTGTCAGATACCCAAATTTCAAAGATCTAAACGATGTCATCAATGGAATAGTATAGGAGTAACAAAAATAATAAGTCTGTTCTATTAGTTTAAGGAGGTTCCCCACAAGAGAGCCTCCTTTTTTTGTGATGTTTTTATTCTAATAGTATGATTTTTACCAGAATATCATACTTCTAAACAAATGTATGTTAATACTGAAATGCAAATCGGCATATTTTTATCGGAATACCATAAAACTCATTTCCTTTGTCATGTTACAGGAGCAAATTGGTTTTCAATTTTATCTTCTGAGTATAAAATATATTTATAATAACACATTAAAATCAGATTGAGAATGCCAGGATTTGTAATATTCGTATTGGTCCTCACCTTTGTTTATGTGGTTTACTTTTCAGTAATGATTACCCTTGACCTTCATAGTAAGAAAGACGAAAAGAAAACGGATGAAGAGACCATTGATGTCAGCAGCATGGATAATGAAGAAGTGCCGGTTTCCGTGGAAGAACATAATGATGGTCCTGAAGGTAGTGACATGACATACACAGAGCAAGTAACAGACGACGGCCTTCGGGTAGTTATTCCAACAGGCAATAAGCAGAGCAACAGTTCCCCTCCTGAAGAGGAAGAGTCTAAATCCACTCAACAGACTACTACAAGTGCAGAACTCAATAAAGAAAACGAAGAAAACATGGAAGAGATAGAGGCAGTTCCTCAATACAGTTTCTATCCTGATGAGTTCATGCAAAATCTCAACGACAAACACAACAAAAGAAAAATAGAGAAAAGGAATGCAATCGATAAACTGTAAAATCAAACAACTGTTTTTTATTGCCTGTTTCGGCTTCATGTTCCTCCAGCCTCAGTCGGCATTTGCTAAATGCGGTGGTGTTGACTACAGCTGGGGTGCTGACGCATTGAGTAATGCCCATGATTTTACGGTCACAATGATGCTCTATGTCGTATATCTTCTTTATGCTATTGCATCCATAGTAGCAATTATAGGAGCTTTACAAATCTATATCAAAATGAATACCGGTGAAGGAGATGTGACCAAATCAATAATGATGCTGGTTGGAGCTTGCCTGTTTATGATTGGAGCAACTATCATTTTCCCTGCATTCTTTGGCTATAATATTGTATAAAAGTAAAAAATAAATAACCAAGCAAGTAAGGATAACGTGTCTAATTTTTTAACTGTAAAACAACAAAAAAATGAAGAAAATCAAGAATTTAACCAAAAGGATTTTCAATGCTAAACGTATTGGAACACTGGCCATGTTGCTCTTTTGCGGAGTAGCTGCCACTTATGCTCAGAATGCTGCAGGAGACTACACTGCCGGAACAAATGCACTGACTACAGTTACGGAAGAAATTGCAAAGTATGTTCCATACGTTGTGAAGCTTTGTTATGCCATAGCCGGTGTCGTTGCCGTTGTGGGTGCCATAAGCGTTTACATCGCCATGAACAACTGGCTGTTTTGGACTGCCAGAAATGTACTGAAATGTACTGATATAGAGCAATTTGTGAAAACTTAAACTTTCTAAACGGAACCGCACTTATTCGGGATAAACGGGAACAATTTGGGCACCTTTTACTAACTTTGGGCACCGCAAAACCTCAAATTTGGGCACCGCAAACAGATTTTGGGCACCGCAAAAATGAGGTCAACAAACAAAGATTAGTAACCCAAAATACCCGAAGCAATGAAAGTAAGCGTCACTCTCCGAAAAAGTCGGAGCAAGAAGGAGAACATTGGCATTCTCTACTTCCGTGTAAGAGACAACAAGGCAGACCTGCGAGCTGCCAGTTCCATCACCATCAATCCCGAATACTGGGATGCATCAGTGCCAGGCTATGCCGCCAACACCCCGAAAATGGTAGTCCCGATAGAACGGCAGCAACAGACAAACGAGTTAATACAGAAGATATTGAACATGATAAAGACGAAATACAAGAAAGGCATGGATGCCAAATGGCTTGCAGCCGCATTGGAGGACTGCACCCTGAAAATGGCAGAGACCAAGGCCGATGATAAAGCCGCCCTTCCTGCTGATGAGTATAACGGCAGCGAGGAACCAGGGCTGATAGACTACTTCAAGATGTATCTGGAGCGGTCGGAGTTCAACGACTGGCACCGCCAGGCGCAGACCTCTGTCCTTCATCGACTCCAGCGTTATGAGAAGTGGCTGGGGTACAACAACGGCAATTCCGACTTCCGTCTCTCCCTTGAACTTTTCGACAAGGAACAGGTGGAGGACTACGCCGACTACATGGAACATGAGCATGAGTACCGTGATGCTAACCGCAAGTTCTTCGACCAGTTCAACATCAAGAATGAGAAGTGGATTCGTCCCATTTCCCGAAATGGCATTATCAGCGGCATCAAGCGACTCAACATGTTCCTTAACTGGGCTGTGAAGGAAGGCTATCTGACAGACACTTCCTTCCGCAATGTGTCGCTCGACCAGCAGCTCTTCGGTACACCTTATTATCTTACCATTGAGGAACGTGACAAGGTGATGACCTTAGACCTCAGCCAGTACCCACGTCTGGAGCGTCACCGTGACAAGTTCATCTTCCAGTGCCTTGTGGGCTGTCGCAGCAACGACCTTGAATACTTCACATGGCAGCACATCAATGGTGACTTCCTGGAATATATCCCACACAAGAACCTTCTGGCTGGCCGCACGGAACTTGTGCGTGTTCCCCTTTGTGACAAGGCAAAGGCTATCTTGGAGGAACTTGACCCCGAATGTGAATACCTCTTCCGATGGTTCTCACATGACCTATACCGACAAGACATCAAGAGAATCCTCAAAATGGCAGGAATCGACCGAATCGTGATGACCCTCAATCCGCTGACACGTCAGGCAGAGCAGCGTCCGCTATATGAGGTGGCTGCCTCACATCTGGCCAGACGCACCTTCATCGGCAACCTCTACAAACAGGTCAAAGACCCTGCGCTGATAGCGTCTCTTACGGGACACACAGAGAACAGCGTTTCCTTTACTCGCTACCGTGCCATTGATGATGACACCAAGCGTGACATCCTGAAGATGATTGAATAATACCATATTACCCAATAATATAAGAATATCATTAGACATGAAGATTTCCGCTTTTATCCGCGCCAAGTCCGCCAAGAACAATGTGACCGACAAGGCAACCATATATTTCCGCGTCCGTGATGATCGTACAAGGACGGACATCAAGGCCGCAAGTGAGCTGACCATCAATCCCAACCACTGGAGCAGCGAGCGTCAGGGCTACCGCCTCCGTGTGGCTCTGGTGTCCAATGAGGAACAGCTTCGCCTGAACCGCTCCGTGATGGAGATAACCAGCCTTATCTCCAGGGAGTTTTATATTGGTGCCACCAACAAGTGGCTGCAACAACTCATATTTGCCTACCACCACCCCAATGCCTTCAAGGTGCAGAACGGCGAGATTGTAGAGACTGGCCTTGCCGTCTGGGGCAGGAAGTTCATTGAAGAGAAGAAGTCCGACAAACATCAGGCTTCCAACTACCGTGGTGTCATAGACAAGATGGAACGCTTCGAGAAATATCAGCGCAGCGTCCTCAAGATGAAGGACTACTCATTTTCCATCGGCTCCATCACTGCCGAGGACATTGCCGCCTTCAAGAAATTCGTGGAGCAGGAACACACCTTAGTGGACAAGTACCCCTCCATCTATGGCAAGCTCGACAACCGCACCAAAGGCAGGATAAAGATGCCCAGAGGGGGCAACACCGTGAACAACATCCTTACCATGGTACGCACCATCGTACACTGGGCTTTTCTCAACGGCGCACAGGGCGACAACCCCTTTGACAGGTTCGACATGCCGGGGACGCTCTATGGAACGCCATACTACCTGACCATCGCCGAGCGTGACCAGGTGTTGGCATACGATTTCAGCGACAACCCCACGCTGGAGAACTACCGCGACATGTTCATCTTCCAGTGCATGGTGGGATGCCGTTACGGTGACCTTGTGAGTTTCACCACCGACAATATCATTGACGGTGTGCTGGAGTACATTCCGCAGAAGACCCGCAACAAGGTCGGGGCAAGCGTCCGTGTGCCGCTTGGGGCAAAGGCGATGTCCATCATTGAACGCTTGAACCGCAGTAAGGGCGAGGTGCTGTTTCCCCAGCACATCAATTTCAAGTACAATGATGCCATCCGTGAGATTCTGACCAAGGCAGGTGTCAACCGTATCGTCACGGTCATTGACACGCTTACCCATCTGGAGGTGAAACGCCCCATCAATGAGATAGCATCCAGCCACATGGCTCGCCGCACCTTCATTGGCAACCTGTACAAACAGGTCAAAGACCCGAATCTGATTGCTTCGATGTCCGGCCATGTGGCAGGCTCCAAGGCTTTTGCCCGGTATCGTGCCATCGATGATGACATGAAGAAGGAGCTTATTGGACTGATAGACTGACTATACTTCCTATACACTTATACCCCTATACACTTATACACAGTATACACATATACATATTATACACCATTTAACTGTAAAACATCATGGATATTTCAACACTCATGGAGATTGGCGGTGGCAACCTCAAACTGGAGGTCACTGCCGCTGACCTCACCAAATTCGCTAAAGATGTCGTTGACATGACCCTTGCGGCAAGGAGCAAGGAAGTGACCAAGACAGGTGCGAACGCCATCAATGGTGAGACCTACCTTTCCTCTGGTCAGGTATGTGATAAACTGGGCATTGCCAAATCGACCCTCTGGCTATGGCAGAAACGTGGCATCATTGCCCCTAAGAAAGTGGGCAGTCACAACCGCTATGCCCTGTCGGATATTGTACGGTTGTTGAACAATGGGCAGCTGGGTAACGTCCCCGTTAATTACCCATCTGGAAACACTGGCTGCAACGCTGATGAAACTGGCAAGGAGGACGAGACATGATACAGGACTTGAAACAGCAGAAAGGCCGTCCCCTTGACAGAGCCTACCTTATTGACGCTTTCGAGCTGTGCCGTATCAGCGCACGGGTTTATGCCAGATACCGCTGGCGGTATGCTGATTGGCTCACCCTGCGAATCGCCATGAACAAGTACAAGACTGTCTCTGACTTCCTTCACAGGGATGACGAGGACAAATCTCCCGATGCCGTATTTGGCAGACGGTGGGAACTTGTTGGAGAGCTGGTCAACAAATGTATGCCAGATTTGACCGACAAACAAGTGGCACGTCTTGGTGCCAAACTCTTGTGGATTGCCGAAAAAGATACTCCAGAGAAACTGGAGGCTGATTTACAGCGATGGCTACATGAGAGCAGGTAATGGTCTGGCAAGCAGCCCTCAGTCAGGAGGCGTAACAGTCTGCCGATGTCACAGCCACGACAGACCCTTACTACTTCTTCTCTTGACTGAAATAGCTCCACCTATCGGCACATGCCTGCGGCAAGAGCCTACAGGTGTAACAAGCCGAACAAAAGGGAAAAGGAAGTCAGCAGACTACCGCTTACCACCTTTCTCTTTTGACAGTCGGTTTTCCACCGACAGGGACTCTTCCAAGATTATGCCGACAGCCAGCGACTTTACAGCCGTGAAGCCCCAGTCAGTCGTGGTCGAATTACGACCAGTTATAGCAAGAGTTGCCCATGTCACACAAATGCGCTTCGCAGCATCCGTGCCGACAAGTGCCTCTTGCCACTACTCGCAGGCTCGCACTGGTTTTCCTAACCCTTTGTAGTTTACAACCGAAATGACAGATACCAACCCTAAAGAGAACCGTACCCGACGCATTCAGGTACGGCTGACAGAATCAGAATACAAGACCGCCGACGGCATAGCCGAAAAGTGCGGACTGACCATGAGCCGCTATGTCCGAAAGGTCATCACAGGCCACCATCCCAAGGCGCGGATGACCCAGCGGGAGGCAGATGCAATCGCCGCCCTCAACGATGCCAGGGGCGAACTTGTGCATGTGAAGAATGCACTCAAAACCCGGAATCAGGAAGAGCGCAGGAGGCTCTTCCGCAGTGATGACTTCATGCGCTACTGGCTCCAGAAAGTGGATACTCTCATGGAGCGATGGAACAACATCATTGAAAGTCTGTCCAGATAAATGCCACTTTGTCTATGATAGCACAAGTACACACCATTTCACACGGAGCCGCCATGACAACCTATGCCATGGACAAGCTCGATGCCGAGACAGTGAAGTTAAATTTCCTGCCGGAAGACCTGTCACCGTCTGCCATCTGGGGACGGATGATGCTGCATATCAGAGAGACGGAAAGGCAGCGCAAGGGCAACAACGAGTTCAAGAAGTTTGCAATCCGCATAGAGCTGTCCCCTTCCAAGGAGGAAACCGAGGGCTGGACGATGGCAGACTGGCAGCAACTCGTCGATGAGTTCATCAACGAGTTTGACTCTCTCGACATGACCCCTTACCATGGCCGACCGAAGGATGCACATACCAATCTGGCGCATAGCCAGTATGTGGCATCGCTCCACGTCGATAGTGAATCAGGCATTCCACATCTGCATATCGTGGTGAACCGTGTGGACATGAACGGTCATGTGAACAACGACCACAAGATTCGTGAGCGTGGATGGATGGCCGCTGACATCATCAACCAACGCCGCAGATGGAAACTGCCAAAGGATATACGCGACCGACACAGACACCAGATAAACGATGCTTGCAAAGCTGCGCTCCGTGAGCTTGACAAGTTCTCTTGGGAGGGCTACTGCGACAAGATGAAGGACAAGGGTTATTCCGTCATGCTCCGCCATGACAAGCAGGGAAAGCTTGTGGGTTACACCGTCTGGATGGGCAACAGCCACTTTAAGGCTTCGGAACTTGGCGTAGCCCGTAACCTCACTGTGCCGAAGATAGAACACACCTGGCAGAAACTCCATCAGCATGATGGACAGCACATAGTGGCTCATTCTGGCACAGGACTGAAGCCTGATAGCCAGTTGTCCCGACCTATCAGTGCCACACCTGATGCCACTAAGCCGAAGTCTGTAGTGGAGCGTTATTCGGAACGGATGGCAGGGCAACAGCGGACAGCCGAACCGCCCCGATATATCAAAGACATACCATATAAGGACGGGAATTGTCACATTGATATTCCGCAGTCTATTCACGACATGATAGACCGTGAGGTGTCTGTGCATCCAGACAACGAGACTGCCACACATGAGGATGTCGTGAAGGTCGCCATGCTCCTGTTTGCTGGCTATATCGACGCAGCCACCGCCATGAGCGAAAGCAGCGGCGGAGGGGGCAGCGCACCAGACAGCGGCTGGGGACGTGACAAAGACGATGACGAGGAGTGGGCACGCCGATGTGCGCAGATGGCAACACGCATGAGTACACCAAAACCGAAATACGGATATAAACGAGGACGTTAATATGGGACTGAGACAAAAACCTATACAGGAATACCGCCCAACGGAAGAACCGAAGGCGGTACCCACCGCCAATGCTGGCGAGAGCGCAGAACTGGAGGAAGTTCTGCAAGTGGCAGAAGCCGAAAACGCAATACAGGAGAAGCTGGGCTTGTTGCGCAAGGAGATCCAGGAAATGGAACTCACGCGCACCGCATTGAACGAGGCAACCAAGGCACAGACTACTGCCAAGGATGACCTTAGTGAAACCATGAAGGCATTCCATGCCGCCAAGGATTCTGCTGACAATATCGTCTCAGGTATTGTGGCGCAAATCGTCCGTGTGGAGAACATACACTTAACCGCCCATCTGGACGAGGGCAGCGTTGCTCAGGTTCAGGAGACCAACCGCACGGCGATAGAACATGAACGTGGGGTTCTGGCCCAACACAGGAAAGAGCAGGAAGCCATGTTCCGCAAGCAGTCACAACGCATGGCGGATATTGTTAGCAGAGGCGAAGGGGTCTGGATTTCACTGCGGCTTTTCTACATCATAGCACCGATAGCCCTGTTCGCCATATTCGCTTGGGTGATATACTTTTCCTTCTGGATTTACTTCCACTGGATAGCGTAAAAGATGTGAATTTATCAATGATTGCGATGACCGCTAAATCAGAATTTACGTGCGAGGCGAGAGCAGAGGGAAAGCTTGCTTTCACTATGCCGAGCCGAAGCCGTAAATGGCGACGTCAATCGCAATTTCAAAGCGACACCTGACCATTCATCAGCAATGGCAGAAGTTCGTCGCGCTGCTTAGTCAAAGATAATATTTCCTCTTGCAGTTTGACGATTTGCTCAAAGACTGGCGATATTTGCTTCTCGAAAATATCAGCAATACTTTTATTGTCAGGTATAGCTATGGTACTCTGCTGTAGATGGTCTTGTGTAATATGTCCCATCGTTGTTTTTCTCGCCTCTGCCATCTTCTTGAAGACATCTATATAATCCAACAGTTGATAGTAGTAGAACGATTTAGGGAACCCATTTGCCGATGTCACTTTGAAGATATGCTGATTAAGTCCACCCTCTCCGAAAGCCCAAAGCATCACTTCCAATGAAGCAGACCATGAAAACAGGATGTCACCATTGAAAACCTTTACTGAATCTGGAATGTCTGGAGTGACTTCTTCCGTATCAGCGGTGAAACCATCGCGCATTTCACGAATTTTGATAACTGGAAGTGGCGTTTCACCTGCTTTGGGGCGAAACTTCTGGCAAGCTAATCCATTTGTGAATTTTGCGATTTCAAATAGATTCCCACAATGCCATCCTATTGGAATGTTGCGCTTTAAGGCATCATTCCACACCATTTTACCGCCACTTGATTTATACGGTTTTCCTTCCTCATTTGGGAAGTCAAACTGAACAAACCAATAGTCGTATAGTTGCTTTGCGAGTGCTTCTAAATTCTGATTTATCGCCGTTACTCTTATATTATAGAGTACCCAATAAATCAGAAAACAATGAAAGAAAACATCATTCAGGCAATAGTTGCGGACATGCAGCGTGACTTGGACTGCCGACAGATGGCACGACTAAAGGCCGTGCTTTTCAAAGAACTGCAAGACGTGGAGATTACAGAGAAGCCCGAAAGCCAAGAGCATCATCAAGAAGGAAACACGGAACTACTTGATAGCTTCCTGTCTGCCAAGAAGATTGAAGGATGCTCAGAGAAGACACTGGCATATTATCGGCATACCATCGAGAAGATGCTGTTAGCGGTGGCCGTTGCGGTGTGCCACATATCCACAACGGACATACGGCAATACCTGTCTTCTTATCAGGAGGAAAACGGTAGCAGTAAAGTGACCATCGACAATATGCGCCGTATCTTCTCCAGTTTCTTTGCTTGGCTGGAGGATGAAGACTACATCGCCAAAAGCCCTGTGCGCCGTATTCACAAGGTGAAAACTGATTCTCTGGTGAAAGAGGTGCTGACTGATGAACAGCTTGAACAACTTCGTGACAGCTGCACCAATCAACGTGACCTTGCCATGATTGATTTGCTGGCTTCTACAGGCATCCGTGTGGGCGAGTTGGTAAAACTTAACCGTGCAGATATTGACTTCCACGAAAGACAATGTGTGGTGTTTGGCAAGGGTAACAAAGAGCGTCTTGTCTATTTCAATGCCAGGACTAAACTACACCTTCGGCAGTACCTTGAATCCAGAACGGACGACAACCCGGCTCTTTTTGTTTCCCTATCTTCTCCTAATAGCCGCTTGACTATTAGCGGTGTGGAGGTCAGGATAAGGACGATGGGCAAACTGCTTGATATGCCAAAAGTGCATCCGCACAAATTCCGTAGAACGCTGGCAACAATGGCTATTGACAAAGGGATGCCAATCGAACAAGTGCAGCGTTTGTTGGGCCATGTGCGCATCGATACGACACTTCAATATGCCATTGTGAATCAAAATAACGTTAAAATGGCTCATAAAAAGTATCTTGGCTAACGTAAACGACCGATATGTGCCGATTTTTTAGTACCTTTGCGCTCAAATAGAGCGCAAATGAAGATAATAGACACTATAGATTGCTTCATTCCTGGGGACTGGGGCAATGAAACACTTTCCGAAGAAGCACCCTGCAAAGTTTCGTGCATCCGAGGTGCAGACATTATTCCAATTGAGAACAATGACTTTTCTCATATACCTACCCGATACATAAGCCAGCAATCATTTGATACCAAATGCTTACAAGCTGGGGACATTATTGTAGAAAAGTCAGGAGGAAGCCCCACGCAATCAACAGGACGTGTATCATTTATCTCACAAGAGCTAATAGACTCTGTTGGTAGTGTTGTTTGCTCTAACTTTTGTGTGGCTTTTCGTGTCAAACAGGGCTGGAACCCTCTGTATATATCCTCATCCTTGTAGAATGTGTACTTAGTAGGATCCATCAGTGTCAGAAAAAAACTAATCAAGCGCTCGTCACACATAGCACTTGTTTTCTGTGTGAAGTTTTGCTTGATCTTATTATCCCACAACTCCCTACAGTCAGATATGAACTTATCAACTCGTTCTTGTAAATCAATATTTTCGTCAAATAGACCTATAAAAGCATTCCTGTACTCTTCTGGCTCGTATTCGACGAAATGTCGTATTGCTGTAGTCTGTGTGCTATAACACAGATTCTTTAGAGAAAGAGAGTTGATCTCTTTTGCGAAGTCAACAGCATTAACATCTGGATGACCAATCTGATCGGTCACCAGCTTCCATTTGTACAACTCATCCTGCTCAGGATCACCACCTAATCCGTATTGGAGTTGATGAAGTTTGAAATCTTCTACTATTTTATTTATACTCATATCAATGACTATTTTTTCTTAAGTATTAAACCAAGGAAAACGGGTATTGCTAATACTGCGAATCCAAGGTTGTTCATCCATTAACCGGACTATCTGGAACATCTGTCGTTCCT
>CDZO01005480.1_pt1 | contig 13585 bp, 22 predicted proteins | sample 480641 | NCBI WGS metagenome assembly CDZO01 (sample SAMEA3182088, study PRJEB8094) | gut metagenome | biome: human; feature: gut; material: Stool; isolation source: human stools | place: Canada | collected 2013-02-05
ATCTCACACTTTTTCGCATACCGACAAAATAAGTTGTATTTTTTTAATCCTGGGGGATTATAAATTTAGTTTTATTGTCGAAATATATTATAAGTTATGCACACAGGTATCCGCATTTATCTAAATAGGAGATATTTGTTTTGGTTGATAATATGCATTATCAGAAACAAATATCATACTATCTGATAAATCATAAACAGAATATGTACAAATAAGGAAAGGGAGCAAAAATGAAGAATTTAAAGATTGGTCCAAAACTGATACTATGTTTTATGCTGGTTACATGTCTGTCCAGTATATCTGGTATATTGGGGGCATTTTTTTTGCACTGGTCAGATCAGAACTACAGCAAAGCTCTTGTGGAAAATGGGTTTAGCCAAGGAGATATCGGCTCATTTGATACATACCTCAATAAAGGCTCTGCTGTTGTGAGGGATATTGTGCTTCTTACTGAGGAGAAAGAGATACAGAATTCCCGCAGCGAGCTGGAACTGATTGACCAGAAAATGCAGCAGTCCCTGGATGCTCTGAAGGTAAATTGCCAGACACCGGAAGAACAGTCACTGATTGCTGTTATTGACCAGGAACTGCCCAGGTATATGGAAATCCGATCCCAGGTGGTGGAAATGGGACTTAAAAACCATAATGATGAGGCGTTGGACATATTCAGGAACCAGGCAAGACCGATTCTTAATAATGCTATGAATGCAGCCCAAAAGCTGGCGGACCTTAATAAACAGATGGGAAATGAAGTATCCAGGTCCCTTACGGATAACAGCAGGCTTATTATATATATGATTGTCTTTGTTATTATAATTTCAGTGAGTATATCCGTGGCAATGTCCTTCTGGGTTGCGCGGCTTATATCCAGGCCGATTCTAAAAGTAAGGGATGCCGCGTTCAAGCTTGCCCAGGGAGATTTAGATATATCCATCTCCAACGATTCCAATGATGAGGTGGGAGAGATGACGCGCTCATTTTCCGAGGCTGCCGAGATGATGCGGCGCTACATCACAGATATATCCAGAGGACTGAGCGAAATATCCCATGGTAATTTTAATATTTCCCCTAATGAAAAGTACAAAGGGGCATTTATAACAATTGAAGAGTCATTGTTTACGATAATCCATTCCCTTAGCAATACTATGGGAGAAATCAACGAGGCGGCCGAGCAGGTATCCTCCGGTTCGGAGCAGGTATCCATCGGGGCACAGTCTTTGTCACAAGGCTCTACGGAACAGGCCAGCTCCATTGAAGAAGTGGCGGCTACTGTAAACGAAATTGCTTCCCGTATTAAGCGGAACGCGGAGAATGCTCTGAGCGCCAATGAGAAGGCTGTGGAAATGGGCCGTCGGATAACGGAAAGCAACCGTCAGATGCAGGACATGATACACGCCATGGATGAAATCAGCAGTTCTTCCAAAGAAATAGGAAAGATTATTAAAACCATTGAAGACATTGCCTTCCAGACCAATATATTGGCATTAAACGCTGCCGTGGAGGCTGCCAGAGCCGGAGAGGCAGGGAAGGGCTTTGCCGTGGTAGCTGACGAGGTGAGGAGTCTTGCAAGCAAATCTGCAGATGCATCAAACAGTACGTCTGCCCTTATTGAAAATTCCCTGCGCGCTGTTCTTAATGGTACAAAAATAGCTGATGATACTGCTAAGAACCTTTCAGACGTGGTTTCAGGTGTAGAGGATGTGGTAGCCACCATTGGACAGATATCCAGTGATTCCACAGAACAGGCAGATGCCATCGGACAGGTCACTCAGGGAATTGACCAGGTTTCCAGTGTCGTACAGACGAACAGCGCCACTGCGGAAGAAAGCGCTGCGGCCAGTGAGGAACTGTCAGGGCAGGCTCAGCTGCTAAAGAAACTGATTAGTCAATTCCGCCTTATCACGGTTCAGTAAGAGATTAACGGTAAAGGACTCATAACAGGCAATGAGTCCTATGCGGTAATGTGAAACAACTGGCTGCCGAGAAGTGCAGATTAGGTCCTGCCTGCTGCAAAACGCCCCCATTGAAAACAATGAGGGCGTCAGAATGTAGACAAAACGGTTCAGAGAAAGCCATTCTTTGAACCGTTTTTCGTGATTCGTTATCTTTTTAATTTTCTATATGTAAATGCTGATATCATAAACCCTGTATCCGGATTATCACATACCTTTTATTAAAAACACCTCTGCCTCGTATCTGCCATTGGCAACCGCCTCTTCGTGAGTTTCATAATAGATGTCCACAACATTTCCTTTGATGGAAGCCCCAGTATCCTCCACTAAATAAATAATCTCTCCAATCCGAATCCTGCTGCCCAATGGAAACACGTCTGGATCAGCAGCAACCGTATAATCTGGCCTGGGAGCGGTCCCTGATTTGGTAAAATGGTTTTCCCCGGTACACAATTCACAGCTGCAATAACCAGTGATTTCAAACATGCCGCAGGATTCTTCTCCGGCGGCTCCCTGGGAACTGTCCTGTAAGGGAACGTCCTTGCCTGTCTGTTTTTCCTGCGCTGCTTTGTTTATCCGGTCATCCTTGTTATCCTGGAGTCCCTCTGTTTCCAGCCCGTCCTCCCCAGAAATTGTATCCTGAATCACAATTATTCCTGGTGCTTCAACCGTATTGCTTCCATCCTCTGTCTGTACCTCTATGTCTCCTTTAAGGGGCAGAGCATAAGAATCAAAAAAATCCACCTTCAGCAGTAACACCGCCATAAAAACCAGGACAGATAAGAAAATTCTTCTGAACAACTTGCAATCCCCCTTCGTTATTATAAATTATATATCGGCTGTTCAGCAGAAATTCTAAGCTAAAACAGGACAGAAGGTGTTTTTTTCTCCTGTTGGCTTAGTAAAATATGTTTGGGTTTATGAGCCTCAGATAGTATGGTCAAGTGCCAGAACATATGCAAGATGCAACTAGATGGAACAGCGGCAGGAGCGGCAAAAGCCGTAAGAGGGAAGGAGAGAAGCTCCTCGTCATTATAATGCATGATATCAATTTCTAAAGAAGCGGCTGAATATAACACATAGCAGACAGCCAAGGATAAAAGCCAGCTGGAAATTGGCACACAATAGCATTGTACAATATCGGCTGTATTATCAGCCGTACGGCAAATGTTATCAATGGACGTATCCAAAGATTCCGACTGCATTAATTTCCACTCATAGTCACTAAGTAAATCCTGTAGGTCAGCGGCATCATTGTCAGATGGGATTGACCTCAGAAGGAGTGGCAACAGACATAAACATCACATACATCACATCCTTTTATTCAATTTTAATCAATGGGATTTATCAAGAATTGAATATATAGATTGGGTGATGAACCTCACCCCTAATAACTATTCGTTAAACTAGACTTATCCTGAACAGTTACTTAAGAAAATAAAGTATATACGAATACTACTGCAATAGCTGTATATCAGCAAGACTATCCGCAACCTTATCATGGACACTTTTCAAAACAGTGATTTCTGCTTCTGATATACTTAAGCGCTCACTTGTTTCCATGTCCACCCTTATATGTATGCGACGGATACGGGCACAACGTTCCATCAATTCATCCAGGCGCATATTCACAACATGGTTCAAATACCGCAATTCACGTTCCGTAAGTTCTAATTTCATCGAATCACTACCTTCTTATAATCTGTAACACATTTCCCACTTAAGCAAATCCCTGGCCCGGACGGAGCCGCAACCACTACATGTTACATTTCCCATATCCGCGACACCGCAGGTGCATCCAGGACATGATGATTCACGACCGCCAGGGACCTGGCACCAATCAGCAATCAAGGGGAAGGAGTATCCCCGGCCCCTAGATAATACTGGAGGCCGGGGAATAGTGCATACGCTAGTTAGGGGAATCAACTATCTGGACAGCATCAACATAACCCCTACGGTCAAAACTGAAATCCACATAGTCCTCAGGATGGATATCGGAAATATCCGGCGCATACTGACCGTTATAAACATCCACATTTTCCACCCTGACACCACGGACCTTATCCGGCTGACGGGAAGGAACAGAATAAAAACGGGTAAAATCATAAGGCTTACCTGTCTTTTTAGAAATGCCTTCGAACCTCTCAATACCTAAAACATGATATACCATAACTAATCCTCACTTTCTTTAAACTAACTAATTGGTTATATTATAGACCAGGGCAGAGCCACGGAGGGATACCCTGGGGGCTACCTAAACAGGCGGAATATCATCTGAACCCTCATTTATGTAAGATAAAATGGCTTCAAGACGGGAAAAATGATATTGTAGTACATCAACACGGCACTGGTCATGCAACGCCATAGCGCGACATATCGCCACACTAGTTTCATTTTGTTCCTGCTCTAAGAGAGCCTTTGAAAGTCTGCGCATTCGGGACCCCTCCTGTCATTTTGATAAGCGTAAGTGACAACCCTACGCAAAGTATCACACTCTTCAAAAGTAATTGCGTAAATAGAATACGCAAAACTCAGTTGGGCAGTAAGCCATATATAGTTAAAACGGAAATCACCATCAACATCACCAAGAAGATACCGTTCCACAGCATCATTAAGTGTTTCACGGATACGCTTTTCATCCATCATGTTAAACCCTCCTAATCAACTAACTAAATCTTCCTTGTAGACCAACTAAAAATGTGATAAAATAGATACTAACTAAGCGCTTAATTATTTTTTAATAATTATTTAGTTTAGGTCTTAAGTATAGCACATCATGCACAATAGGACAATTGGCATCATGCACAATAGTAATATCAAAATATTGTAAATCATGCACAATAGGAGGAAGTATGGGGTTTAATCAATCAAAATACGCAAATGAATTTGCAAAAGAAAAATATGACCGACTAAACATCCAAGTACCCAAAGGCAAAAAATCAATCATAGAAGAACATTATAAAAACAAGGGATATAAAAGCCTTAACGCATATGTAAACGACCTCATAGACAGGGACATACAAGGAACACCCGGAATCCAGGTAAATCATAACAAAGGAATTGTAGCTGGAAGCATACATGGAGATATCAGCATGAAATAGGACTGTAACGCACCAGGATGGACGGGAACGGATTTTAATGATATGATGTAAGAAATATCAAGGAGGATAGTAAAATGACAGACACTGAGATTTTAGAAGCAATGAGACAAATGCTGGAACCAATTAACTTAAAACTTACGAACCTGGACAATCGTCTCAGCAATATGGACAACCGCATAAGCAACCTGGATAACCGTATCACAAATTTAGAATACGAAATGAGAAAAGGATTCCGGGAAACTAGACAGGATATCGAAACAATAGTGGAAGTCCTGGAGGCAAAAGGCATATTACCAAAAGCACTGTAACAGAAAAATCCCCGGCACTATGCCGGGGATATCTTTATCTATGTAACACAATTTTCCTGCAGGTTGTTCCCCATCACAGCTGGAGCCAGGGCAACCATGTGTTACAATTCATCCTTATGTTCCATTACAGCCTTGCAACGTTTTTCAGCAAACTCTAACAATTCATCCAAAGAGCGAAGCTTGCTTTCTACATTCCTTAAATCACGCCTGATTCCATCCCTTAAATCAGATAGTTCCACAAATTCATTCCATTGCCTGTCAGCCATGGACTTATACATATCATACTTCTTCTGGACTTCCGGGAGACGGTCATGGCAGAAGATGACTAGATTCTCAAACTTTGCGTTAAGGCTGTCACCTTCCATGGACTCCAATATCTGGGCTACCCGGTCAGAGTAGCGGAAGGAACGGATATTATTCTTTGCTTCTTTCATATTTACCCCCATTCTGTAACACATTTTCACCTGCAGGTGATTCCTGGCCAGGCCGGAGCCGGAGCAACCATGTGTTACTAATCATCATCAATTACGCCACGCTTGACGGCATCTGCCAGGCCAATCGATACAAACCTGGTAACCAGTTCCGTAGGGGTGGAATAGCACCCACAATATTCCATGTATCGGCAAAGCTGGTTATACTGCTTCTTAGTAAGATATGCACTGACCTTGATTTTCCCAACTGGTCTATTCATAAAAATTCCCCTCCTGATATCTCAATAACTGATTTCGCAACTTGTTAAAAACAGGACCTGCAACTTCAAAGGGACGCTCCAGGAGCAGGGCCTTGTATCTACGTTTCGTAGGGGCCGACATCTGGCGGAGATAATAGTCCATTTTGTCAACCGGCTGTTCAGCAAGCAACTGCACGATGACCTTAGTTTCTGCCAGGTCGATTACCTTACGGGTATAGACATTGGGCCAGCATCGGCAACAGTCAATGTAATCCAGGCTATCCAATGTGACTTCAATCCGGGTAAGGGGATAGTCCAATTCCGCCTCCAACTGCTTATTGTATATCTTGACACGACCCGGGCTGGACATGGAACCTAAATACTCAGTAAAATCCTGAGACGATTTGTAAAACTGGCTGTATTTCCGGTTATCCTTGATAAGCTGCACACAATCACGGCCATATGGCACATCAACCGCCAAATCCCATCTCTTGATTCTTATGGATTCCACACTTACAAAAAGCTGGTCCAATACTTCCCTCAGGATATCACCTATCTGGTCCCGTAAATCACGGAAGGAGGTTTCCTCCTGAGTAAAAGGAGATATCACGGTACGGAGGAAACCATCACCATAGGTAACATCACCAAGTAACTTATTGGGATTAAAATCCAGAAACCCCTGCAAGACGGTTTCTTTCTTTACACCATTCATACAACAGCCAATACTGAACGATAAACCTTTAATCCCAAACACATATAAATACCGATAATCAAAATCCTTGTAGGATGTATAGGACGTGGAGCCGGGCAGGTGGGAGAGGAGAGTAAGAAAGGATTCCACTGTACCTATATCCGGGAACTCGAAGGAGTAGCGGAGAGAATCACAGGAGTAAAAAACACCATCCTCAAGGAGTGGATTGAAGTAGTAAAGCATAGGCAGGACCTCCAAAAAGATTGTTAAGAATGAAACAAAGTGAAAGAATTTTACAGGACTTCGGACCTAATTAGACGGGGGTCCGAAGTCATCATCCGTTTTATCCTCTATCACTTCAACTACGGGCCCGCCACAGGCGGGGGCCCTTCGTTTCCGCTTGATGAATGGTGTATATGTAAATTGACCTTCTGGAAGATAGGGAGGGTCAAACGAATTAAAGTATTTTATATACTTTGGCAGATAAGTAATACGGACGGAGCCGGCCCAGAACAGAAGCAGGCTCTCAAAATGTATATCATCCACAAGTTTAGATTCACCAGCCTGGTTAGAATCCGCATGGGTAATCGTGGGAGCCTTGGCAATACCCCTGGCAACTGAAAATGCATTAAAGACATTAGTCGCTAAATACATACGGTCCGTAAGGTCCCTAAGTTTCTTATCAACATCAAAACTCTGGGAAAATAGATAAACCGTATGACGGTATTTCCGTTGGAAACGGAAATAGTCAAAGGTCTTTTTCTGGAAATTCTTAAAATCACGGTTATCCCAATACCTGGAAGCCTCATCAACCATAATGATTGCGTTTTCAGGGAAACCGACAGAACCCAACATTTCAGGCTCAAAGTAATATGTACCAGGAATGTCAGGAGCATTGCAGAACACAGGCCGTTTCCGCCTGTTATACTTCAAAGACAGTTTGACCATTAACGTGGTTTTACCAGAGCCCTTTTTACCTATGACCATGATTAATTTATAGGGATTGCGATAGCGGATTAAATGGTACCCAATGAAAAGAATAAGAAACAGGATAATCAAAACGAAAAACACCATGAAAATATCCTCCTGACAAAGCGGAATACACAAAGGACAACCAGACATAAAGCAATAGGCGCAAAAATAGGACTATCTATATCAAAGGCCAGGAGAGGGGAGAAGAAGAAATCCCAAAAGACCGGAAGAATCCCAAACATAATATACCTCCAATTATCAGACCGGGCGAAACCCGGCCTGACAAAGAAACGATAAGCCACTAAAAACTGCTATAGATACGGGAAAGGACACCAATCACAGCACCGACAAAGAAAACAGCCAGTGACAGAAGGATGATGGGCTTGTCAAGCATCCAGGCCAGCAGGTTACCACCTTCCTGGAGGAACCAGGCGAACACCTCCGTGAAGATACTGAGCGTATCCGTAAGGGAAGCAGAACCTGCACCAGATTCAGACGCATAGGCCGGAAAAGCTGTCATACCCATAAGGAACGGTACGGCAAGAAGGCCATACATGAACTTCTGGAACCTATTTCTTACTCTCTGCAACATAAAAACACCTCCTAAAATAAATTTTTGAAAAACTTTATTAACCTGCCAAGCAGGGGCAGGAGAATAACAACAGCACCTAAATAAATACCATCACCTAAAAGGAAATCAATCAGGACCTTGGCATTGACCAGAATCCCATCATTAAAAATAGTCGAGAAATCTTCCCACATGGTCATCAACCCCAACGCAAAATGATAAGTTTAAGCAGCTCACCGAAAAAGGAGAGGAGCCAGAGGAACAGGACAGCAGTAATGGCAATCAGGACAGGTTCAAACTGCACCGGTACCGTAATGCCTAATAACGTTTGTAATTGTTCAAACATATGAATAAAACACCCCCTGTCACAACAAACAACATGATATAATCCATGGTCTGGGATACATAAAACGGATTATGGTATTTATTTACCGTAATCACACCATAGGATGTGGAATAAGTAAGACGGCTGGAACTCCAATAATAAGTACGCATATAATTAGGACTGCCGTATTCATTCACCGTGGAAAAGTTATTGCCAAGACAGGGAGAGAGATACATCAGCTTGCCCTCTGTCACCAAAGGATTAAATCCAGCATCCACGATACGGCCTGTAATATTACTGGTAGACATGTTCCAAAGACGGTCATTACCATCTATATAAAGATTATCCACGTATTCCGGCGGAATCAGTAAAATATAATCATGGTTGTTAAAAGTAATATCAAAACGCAACACATTAACGTAAGTATCCTCAGAGCCCTGCGCAAAGGAATCGGCATCCAGAATGTAAGAAGCTGTATCAACCTCCTCACCGTCAGGAGGAATTTCCTCATCCTCCAAGGCATCACTGTCAGGCCTGGTAGCATCTGAAGGAGTAGCAACAGGGCCACCCATAGAATCGCTAATAGATACAACTTCGGCAAGTATACGTTTAAGAACCTCATCATCGTTCATGTCCTCCATGGATTCATAATAAAAATCGGGCCGGTCATCAAAGGCTGAAGAAATATCATCATCATCCACAATTTCATCATCTTCCAAAACATCATCATCTTCCAACACCTTTCCTACCTCAGAAGGAGACGCAACCGGAACAGCATAGGAAGGAAAGGAGAACAGAAGCATGAATACCATTATCAAAAGAACCATATCATTCTCCAAACTTTACAATCACAGTACGAGCAACAATCGTAACAATAAGGATGGCAACAAGGACATTCTCCAAGGTAAAAGCGCCAAGTTCCGTATATTGAAGAAGCCCAATCATGCCACCGAATACATCAAGAACAAATTGAAGGAATGAACCTAACATACAATCAACTCCCTTTATTAAGAATCTGGAACAGGATAGCCAGGCAGATAAACCCAAGCGCAAATGGTATCAGGAACGGGGGAAGTTCATTGATGACACGCACCAGAAAACCAAACCCTTTCACAATAAGTTCCACCAGGCCAAGAAGCATCTGGAATAGGTCAATGACAAAATCAACAACCGTCTTAAAGATATTGGCAATGGATTCAAAGAACTTAAACATTTACCCACCCCCCTTTAAACGGTACAGACCAACGGCGCAGGAAGCGAGGGAGAGGATAAGGCATACATTTATGACCACCTGGAACCCACCGGAACGTTCATAAATACCTTGCAGGAAATCGGAAACAGTTGATATGACGGATAATGTACTGTCAAAACTGAAATCAAAATCTATGTTCCCAATCCCTGTATTAACATCCTCCATTAGATTATCTTCGGCCTGGTCATATTCCGTAAGTGAACCATTCAATCGGTCATTATCGGAATCCATACCAGAGTTATCATAGCCATTCGATAACTTATCCGTATTCGCATTGTTATTGTTAATGATATTAGTGGTGTTGGATTCCTCAGCAGCTATCATATCCTCAGTATTCGTACGGTCAGCTTCCAGTTGTTCAGAATGTTGCTGGGTCATCTTCGCATAAAGATTGGTAAATTCCCCAGCCAACTGATTCCAAAAGGCCGTAAGCTGGGAAGATATGGTCTGTATCGTATTCTTAATCAATTCAATGATGGTATCCCCTTGTTCCACCTGCTGGGCCGTATTATTAGAAATACTCTGGTTAATGTCCTGGTCAACATTACCGGAATCAGGGGAACCACCCTGTACAGGCGCATCACCGGAAAGACGGGTAAAATTAATGCTGACATAGCCACCATATGGTGGCGCAGGAGAGTCATAAGCCAAAAAATTAGATATATTAAGCTGACTTGTAGAAGCACCAATGGATAAATCAGTAGAAAGCCTAAAATCGCCAGAGGAGTAATAACCATCAACATAATAATTGGATTCCTGCTGACTTACATTATTACGCCTGACACCGAACCAGATGGAACTGGACTGATATACAATATTAGTGTTACTACCAAAATGTACAGACATCTTATATTTACCAGCCGGAGGTAATGCACCTTTATGCAGGACAAAACCAAACCATATAGGTGATGCATAGTCAGAAGGAAGTGACATGGAAGCATAACCATTCTTATCCAACCATACCTCCTTATAACGGATGACCCCAGCCATATCATAATAAGACAGACACATCTGGACAGAGGTAAGATTGACCGTATTAACAACGGAATCATCACCAGAGGACATAAGGACAGGGGATTCAAACGTATCAAAATCATCTGATTCCAGATAATCATCCATAGACGCCATTGCATTACTTGACGTGGCAATATCCATCTGGGCGTTAGAGGGTGAAGCGATTTCAAACGCAAGTGAAACAAAAGTATACATCAACGATATGAGAGATACTAAAATGATTGTCATGACACGCTTAAACATAAAAAAATACACCCCCTAACAAATTGTTAAAAGATGTATTCGTATATACTTATTTTGTTATTAACTATTCGTTAAACTAGACTTTCGCGAATAGTTGTCTCTGTTCTATGAATATCTCTTTCGTATCCACCATGGATGTCCCGTATATTCGTTGAGGCGGGCCAGAACCTGCTCCGCGGTTTCCTCCAGGGCACCTGCTTTCTCCGCATACTCAGCCGGATCCATATCCTCCAAATAAAAATCCAGAGAAACGCTCAAATACCATAGGTCCGGCTTCCTTTTAAAGATGCCGGCGTAATCAATACCATATAAAGGGAAAGCTGATTCCGGATTTTCCCAGTCCATGCTGCTGTTCGATTCATCCAACAGAGGCGATGTTTTTAGCGTCACTTCTGCCCTGGGACCTGCTGTAGACGCAGGCCCCTCATACGGCCTGTCTGTTATATGGTCTCCGCTGACATAATAATTGAGAAATCTAATCCAGTACTCAGGCTGCCAGCAGACAGCGGGTATCACAGGACTGATTACATCCCTGGCATATACCTCTCCTGTCATGGTCTGGAAATTCTTTTCTATGCAGTATCCGAATGGGTGTTCCATGCTTCTGTCCTTAAAGTTGCTGAGCAGTATGGAACGCTCCTGTCCTTCCTTATCCTTATAACCGATTTCCCATGTGTAGATGTTTGGGGAATCAAAGGGCGTGGCCGTATAACCGTTCTCTTTTGCCAGCCCCGTCCACCCCTCTCCCAGCAGCCGGTCCAGGTCATCATGGTATACTTTTGTATAATCCGTGGTTATATTATTTTCAAGGTAATCAATCATCTGATTGGCCAGCAGGAGCCCCGATATCATGACAATAAGGATGGCAGTCGCCAGGATTCCTGTGCTCTTTTTCAATGGCTTCATTGTCCTCCCATTTATCTGGTGTAGCTGAAATACAGAAAAATTGCTGTGGTCACCTGCTTACAGAAAAATATGAGCAGCAGATCCAGTCCAAGAATGACCAGACTGTTGGCCGTTGACAGGCCGCCGTCCTCTGCCAGCTTCTTTATCAGCTCCTGGTTCTCTTCCTCCGTCCTGTCTTTACACCCATGAAAATCGAGAACTTCTTTGGTGTGTTTCCAGAACATCCGGTCAGCGGATTTTCCCAGAGGATAGAATTCCAGCGCCAGCATAATCAGGAAGAACAGAAATACATAGCCGGTATCATAAGGCAGGGAACGGCTTCCCTTGTGCATCCATCCATAAGCGGCAGCCATCAGAGGAACAGCTGTCATATTTATGACAATGAGCCACAGGGAGATGTCGAACATGCCTCTTTTGGCAAACCACAGGTTTCCGGCAAAAGGATTAAATTCCGGCTTGTTCTGGGCCTTCCTGAACCGTTTCAATGTATCTTCCTCGATGTGGACCAGACAGTCCCGGATGTCGGATACCAGGTAACTGTCCAGCCGCGTTTTTTCATCCTCAGGACTGTTTACGCGCTTGGGCACGATTTTGAATCTGTATTTACAGTAAGGACATTGTATACTGTCCTGTTCCAGCTCTTTCTGGCAAATGGGGCATTTTAATTTTTTCATGTACGGCCAGCCTTTCCCGCCAAAAGCCCATTGGTGCCTGGCGCTGTCTGTCTGTTTCAATGAGGGTTTTCTGTCAAAATCTATCTGGCTCTATTTTATCACACCTCACCTGGATATGCCAGAAAAAGGAAGCCGCAAAGTGCTTCTATGGATATATTGTATTGTTTGTGGTATAGTGAAATTATCAGAAAATGATAAAGGAGAATGAGAATGGATAGTGGGGAAATGGTATGTTACTGCGCTGGTGTCACTAAGGCACAGATTCTGGAAGCTCTGGATAACGGAGCCCGGAACTTAAACGATATAAAACAAATGACAGGGGCATGCACCATTGGCAGATGTAAAGAATTAAGTCCCACAGGGAAATGATGTTCCTCTGCGATTATAGGTATAATCAGGGAATACAATCATATTTCTTCAAACTAGCCCTATCATTACATCATAATCATACATTCTAAACATACATTCTAATTATACGGTCCAATCATACGGTCCGCTATTTCTTACATCTGCCGGCAAAAGGCTTCCGGAATTTTGGAGTATATGCCTGATATCCTCCAAAATCCGGAAGCCCAAACTTTGTCAGTTGATTCCCAAAAGCTTCAGTATTTCAATGTGTGGCTTGTCTGCATCTGCCTGGAATACATCAATGTGATTCAGATCTCCGCTTCTGTCCGTAAAGGCAGGAAACAAAAAGCCGCACACAGGTTTATCCGGCTCATACTCCCCGCTCAGGGGGCAGACAGCGCAAATCATATATTCAAATACTTCCTCTGATTCCCACTGGCGTTCCTTGTCAGAACCTTTTGCCGGGATATCATAACGGTCATGGAAAACCAGGATGGCATACGCCCTGTCTGCACGGTAATGCTCCATGACAACATCATAAAAGGTATCCATCAGGGCATC
>CDZO01040071.1_pt1 | contig 12963 bp, 18 predicted proteins | sample 480641 | NCBI WGS metagenome assembly CDZO01 (sample SAMEA3182088, study PRJEB8094) | gut metagenome | biome: human; feature: gut; material: Stool; isolation source: human stools | place: Canada | collected 2013-02-05
CTCAAGTCCGTGGTGGACGGACATTTGTCTTTCCCACGCGGACACATGTGTATGCTTCTGGCGGACACAAAAAGCCCCCGGTTGTTCGCCGGGGGTAAACAAACATTTGTTCGATTTTTAGTTTGTTGTCGGATAATCCGGAATTATGTTATCTGTATTTAACATCGGATGTAGTGTACCATGAATCCTGTACAAAGTTCCCGTTGTACTCAGCCCGTCCACAGTAACATATAGTTTACCGTCGGTATTTACAATTTCCGCTGTCTGAGTTGCGACACGGTCACCTCTTGTAATTGTACTACTATGGCAATTTAGATAAGCCATACTTGTATGCTCTCTCATCCATTCAGGTAGTGTAGCTAGTGGCTGTAGACCGCTATTATTAGCACCAAATGTTTTCAGACTGCCAATAATATTATAAGTAATAGAACGTGTACCAACTCTAACAAAAGACCCGTTCTCATTAATCTCAAAGTTATTGGTGTTTGTAAAGAACTGCTTCAGATATCTGCCCGGTATTGTCTCGTAATAATCACCGATAGTATCACTTCTACCAGTTATCATATACCACAGAATCCACTGAGCAAATATTGGAGCATATGCATCATTGAAATGCAACTGTTTGTCATAATACCATTTGGTCAAGGTACTAGCATCACTGGTGTTCACCATAGGTTGTTTTCCCCAGCAATCCACAAATTGTGCACCAATCTTTTCCGCGTATGCATACAGTGCTCTCATATACGCCACAAGTGGAACGTGTGGTGTTTCAGAAGAAGCAAACATACTCCTTTTCGGTGGCGACACAATGATAACATGAGCACCGTTAATAATCTGTGGTGTAATTGGAATAGCCGTCAGTTCCGTTCTAAATGTTTCAATTGGTGTAGCATGTCCATAGTTATTAGTACCTAACATAATCACGATAATGTCGTAATACCTACTCGCGGCATTTTCTTCGGTGATAACAGTCTTAGCCCAGTCAATTTGTTTTCCTGCCACACTCCTGTTAGTAATCGTTACATTTTCAACGTTTGATAGCATGGACTTGAGAGACTGTGGCCAGTGAACGTTGATTTTCCCTGCATTGTAGTTTTCATCGCTGTTACTGTCGCCTACAATTAGAATCTTCTTGTTCCGCATGGAACTTAGATACTCATACTTACTATCAATACCATTGGCGGTTGACAGAGCATTATTGGCAATGTTCTTGATTTCCTCAACTTTACCGTCCAACATGTTGGAAATAATATTGTCAAAAGCGCCACTTTCCGACATGTTATTAACAACTTCTTCCACCTTTTTCTCAATAGTGGCATTTAGCTGTTTTACTTCTTCATATACTTTTTTAGTGAAATCAGTATTCTCTTTCAACGTCTCAATAATCCATGTCAGATTCATTTCATGAAAATTTGTAAACGGAAATTTAAACATTTTCTTACCCCCTCTAATATACTATTAGGAAAAACTCTTCTTTAAACATTTCAGTGATTTTACTTAACGCACTCATAGATTTTTCAAGCTTGAAATCCAACACCTCAAGTTCCGACATTCCCGTGGACTTTGTTTCTTTTTCTGTTTCTGTCGTTTCATTTTTAGAATTTTTTGCGTTGTTGTTTGTCTCATCATAGCTAGCTTTTCCCCCATAAGTAATTGTTGTGCTTCCTTTATCCACAAGTGACGTGGAATTGAATCCTGCAACTTTTTCAGCTGTAGAATCAGAACCGCTTGTTCCGCTATTACTTTTCTGGGTTAAATTTTCTTTATCTTCCGTTGTAGATTTTCCTTTCTTGTCTCTTGTAATTGTTTCTGTTTTCGCACCCTCTGTTGTAGAAATGGTAAGTTCTATATCATAGATAATTGAGAATAGCCGTTCATTTATAGAAGCCCATGAGTTTAGAGCTAAAGCCATTTCAGTCGGCGAGGGTATTAAAACTTCCAACTCAGCGCATTTTAAAAGGACATAATTTTGAATATTGTCATTTCCAATTTCATTCACCATATTGACTGGTAAATGACTTATGAAATTATCTTTCAGCAGATTTTCATTCCATGCTAGTAGCCCCCGTAAATAAAGTTCTCCCGGCACTATTTTCACCTCCCTCTTTGTGACGTAATTTAACGTCAAGATTGAGATTAAACATTGCATTTGTTTGATTAATTCCCTCTTTTAATGTTTCAAGCCATAACTCTGCTTTTGTTAAACACTCAATATTATTGCTGTTCACTTCATCTACAATCATACGTTCTTTCTTGTCGCTTCGCACGTTTGGTATGCCAACTTCATTACAGAACATTTCTTCCCAACGTCTTAACGTATCCTGCAATTCAGGTGCAATAAAATTCTTTTTTAAATCGTTGTTGAAAAAATCTAGTGGAATATTATCGTTCCCCATTTTCAGTTTTTCATCATAGAAAACGCCAAGTTCCCCTCTCATCACTTTATCAAGAATTTTCTTCATTGATTCAGCTTGACTTTTTCCTCTTACTGCAAAGAGAAATGAAAGTTTACTGTTCATGATGTTCATTTCACACGCTTCCGCAGTCATAGCCATATTATCGGCATAGTAATTTACGATATCAGAGATACCGCTGTAATCTGGTTGTAATTTGATGATAGAACACTGAGTACCAATCTTAGGCTCTAAAATTCCCGTTAATAGAGGATTTGTAATTATAGCATGCGTGGGATTGTAATATATATTATACCCTCTTAATCCACAATGCTGACATATAACACCGAATTTATTGGTATTTACAACCGTTAGATAACCCCTTAAAAACAGTGAATATAAAAAATAATTTTTATCCCACGTTTCATGCAATTTAAACTTAAATTCTGACATAACTTTTTCAAGTAGGTATTTTTTGAAAAACATAAACAGCTGAGTGTTTTTTGTGTGGATAGTTGACGGGCTGTAAGAGGAATTAAACAAGTTTATCATTTCATAACTGTATGGCATCATATCACCCCCTTATAAATATTGAACTCCAATATTGCGCTTTTTCATATCTATCCGGCTGATTCAGACTTGCCGGTCTCAAATAATTATACATAAACGCATTAGTAAGCGTTTTCAGGTCATAGTTCCCAGTAGCCCATTCACGCCATGTCATATTGTAACTTGAAGTCGGATACCATTCCGGCTCAATACCCCTGTCGGCGTCTCCAACACTCTCCTGATATTCAGCGAACAAAACAGCACACTGTTTTCCACCGTCCCACCAGTCATCATGTTTTCCGTATAGAATATCAAGAACCGACAGTAATTTTGTTCCCGGTGTCCACTGTACAAGCCCTCTGCCCGGACCGTCTGACGTTGTGCCACCGCCTACTTCAATAAGACCCGGATTCATGGTACTTTCCTTTTCCATGTTTCCCAACAACGCCATTCGAGCGGTTGGAGACCAACCTCTCTCCTTAAAATAATTGTTAATATTAGCGGCATTTTGTCGCATTTTGTCTCTGGTAAAATATCCATTCACGGTATCAGTGACAAGTACATTCCATTTACCGGACGGTAATGGAATTTCCCCACCGTTTCCACCCTTTTTAAACCCTATCAATAATGCTGAATTATTATAAGAATATCTTAATGAACTCATGCGTAATAAAATCCCCCCTCCAAGTAATTTTTAATCATGGTTATTTCATCTGCGTAGGCTCCAATGATATTAACGTTGCCATTTTCAACGATATAAAAACCGTTCCCCATTGACGACGGCACGCCGTTTTTCATGTAAGGTCTGCCGTTATCAGCGTTATCCTCTTCAGTAATCTCATAACAATCAGTTATGAGCTGAGTATTTACGAGCATTGATGCAACTGTATCCGCTGATGAAAGTGCTGTAGCTTCTGCATTAGTGAGTTGTAAACCTAAATTCAACAATGATGAAGCTGACCCAATCCAGTTGCCAGAAACAATACTACCAACTGCCCCGACTGCTGACCCAATAGCACCCGGCAAGTCATTTTTAATATCACCAATGGAAATGGAAAAACCAACTTTTCCGGGTACATTAGCCAGCATGTATTTTTCATTGCCTTTCACTATGTATACATACGCAACCGCACCGCCTGTTCGGCAATCTATATCGCATTGTATCGTCAGCGTGTTCTCAATGATTTTTGAATAATTCAGCTCAATGCTTCCAAAACCCTGTATGAACAGCCGTCCACGTCTATATGGATAACTGTTAAGGTATGAACCTCTCGTTTCTGCCTGAGGATGACTGGGAACGTTGACAGTTGTTGATACACGGTCAATAGCGTTTGATGACAGTCTGACTGCCGTGGCGTTCACTTCCCACCAACCCAAGCCAATTTTCGATTCTATGACCACTTCATCTTCTACAATATCGTATGGAAACCATAATACAGATGTTATATATTGTGCAGGGTTGAAAACCATTTTTGCAATATCTTCACCTAAATCCGCTAAATCGTTACTCTGCATCCAAGTCATAGATGAAAATACGCTTTCAGAAAATTTTACAAACCCTGCATAATTAAATTTATAGTATTCACACATCCCATTTTTACCTATAATTCCCACCACAAAAGTTCCTGATTTAACACTATTTACTTGTGGAAAAAGAGGGCGACTTGCGACAGTTGCGTTTCGTGTAGGGTTACTGAATGTCGGGTATAAAGCATCTGATATTCTGCCATTAAAAGCAGTGCTTGTTCTTATGATGTAATAACTCTTTTTTCCTATCTCACTTTTAAAACTTGCCATTACATCCACTTCCATGTAGCACACCCACAGTCCTGTACTATATTCCCAATCATTCACAAAATAATATCGTTCAAATTCTGGAATATAACAGTAATTGATACTTTTCGGACTCCAGTCTTTCGCAAACTGAAACGTGATTGTCGGTTTTAAAATGAATGAAGGGACTCTTAAAGTCCCCTCATAATCTTTTCCGCCACTCTCGGGAATCCATGTAGAATTTTTCGCTTTACCGACATTGTAACATGTTACTATCATACATGTATCCCCCCTTTAATCAAGTAAGAAAACAACCCCATTCTCTGTAAAATCATTATAGTATCTATCATTGAAATGCCAGAAAATGTTACTGTATCCACCCCTCGCGTTAAACGGCGACGGTGCAGACCATTCACCATAAGTTGTAATGCCGACCGCTTCCTCGTCGAATAACACACCGAAAATGTTGGAAGTAGCTGTACCCTCAGTGTCGGAAACAACGTCTCCTGTTGCGTCCATGTATGACGCTTTTACGTTAATACCGTCTGGGCTGTCGATATTCTGCCAGAAACCTACTTTTTCATGGTCTGCCATTTTCAAGTAGCTATCGTTAAAGATAGATGTCATAACACTAGCATCAATGTTATTAAGCTCTTCAGAATATAGATAAAGTTTCTGTTTATTATATGGCGTGTGTCTTGAAATTTCTTTTCCTGTAACATTAATATGAAACTTTTGAGTTCTTTCGGTCATCCAATCAGACACTGTTTTAATATACCCTGTAGCCCACTTCATGAACGGAACAAAATTTTCTGGCTGTTTTACCGTGTCGGCTGTAAGAGTGGTTCCAGCTACATCGTTATATTTTGTTACAAGATGAATAACGTTTGCAGCGTCACCTTTCACTTTACCGCCAATAAAGTTGGCGAGTGTCATTCTTGCCGTTGCTTCATGTGCCTGCTCAATTAAATCAGATGCATTTGTCATAATCATAGTGACGAATCTCTGAAATTCCTGTTCATTCTGTAAAGCAACGTTTAACTGGTCTCTGAATAGTGTAACTTGTCTCTGATATACATTCTGTCCATAAAAGTTTGTCTGGAGTACTTTCGGAATGGCAATTACTTGATCGTCCACACTTACCCCGTCTGTTAAGTCGTATCGGTCATCCCTATTCCAATCAGAATCCGCAATATTGAGTTTCCTTACATGGTTTCCAAACCTTATGTTGTCCTGATATAAACCCTTAAACTTTCTTGAATAAGGTCTGATAGAAAAAATAGTTCTGCTGAGAACCTGAGAAATCGCGTTTAACAATGGGTCAATTCCTACCCCTAGTGCTATGGTGGCAACCGAAGTGAAATTACTTGTTGCAATCGCACTAACTGTGTTTTTCCCTGTTGCCTGATTTACAATTTCATTCAGAACGGTAGCTGCATTAAAATTCGATACGCTAGGTGCGTTTGGTGCTAATTTATAAGCCGTACCCATAATATCACTCCTTTACTGGTGGATTAATAATTGATGCTAACATATCTTCTGTTGTCGGTGGTTCCGGAATCTGGGAGTTACTCAGGTTTCCAACCTGAATCAGCTTAGTAATCTCATCTAATCGGTTATCCAGAACACCCATACGCTGATTAAAAACATCCTGTGCCGGAACCGGCGCTGATACTGGTGCTGGTGCTGATGCCGGTGTTGGTGTCTGAATCGGAGCCGGAGCCGGAGCCGGAGACGGAGTTGATACCGTACCCGCAATCTTGATAATGTCCTGTTTACTGAAGCCTGCCCCTGCAAGAGCTATGATATCCTCGATTTTCATGTATTATCACTCCTTTTTTGTTAAATATTTTTTATTACAGAAACCTGCGTAAATCTTTCCGCTGTTTGAGTATTCACAAAGATACCATTCCATAGTGATATCTGTAAATCCATAACAGAAAATAGTACGTCCTTTTGGCATTTCCGCGATTATATCTGCGTTTGTATCTGGCTTATCACGTAACATCAGAGGGGAACTCTTAGTATTTATTTTGTATTCACCATATATATCACATTCGGGTATAATGTCAATCAATCCATACTGTTCTTCTATATCAGGGTCTAGTAAAATTTTTGCACCTAACGGCATCTTTATCCCTCCTGTGCGTCCAGTTTGTCTGCAAGCTTCTGAATTGCCATTGTATTATTGTTTAAAACTTCTGTAAGGTTGCGTATTTCTTCTTTATGATTTCCAGTTTCCTTGTACCATAAATAAAAGGTCACCGCAAGACACGCTACGGGAACTCCTAGAGAACTAAATAACTGACTTATTGCCTGAATCCATTCCATATTGCCACCCCCTCACCTCTTTTGAATTGAGGGAAAGTGTTGAGAGCCAACCAAGCTCATGTACACGGGTTCCGCCCGTTGGTTTAGTACCACTTTCCCTACAATTAAATCCTATCACATTTTGAAATAGTTGTCAAGTAGATATTTTGATTCTACATCAGAAAAACTTACTAGCCCGTCTAAGTACATCCCCCAGACCCATATAAACTTATGCCGGAAAGCTGTCAGGTCTCTTGTTGATGTAGAATACGTAATCTGAGGTGAACCTTGTAGGTGCTGTGTAATATACAGTTTTTCCTTGCTTTTGTGCGTGTATATGGTTATTTCTCCAACTGTCACAATGGGGACGTACTCATTTATGGGTTCGGATTTAATGTCCGAATAGTCCTCAGCGTAGAAATCATTCTGAATTGACATCTTGTAAAAATCACTATCTTTACCAACCATTCTGTATACAGCTGTATCAGATTTTGCCTGTGAAATTGGAGAGTTGGCGAGATTGATAAGGATAATACCCCTATCATGCAGATAACTAAATTCTTGACCTGTTTTGTGCATATCAGTAACTTTGCGGATTAGACCTAATTTTGCAAAAATATCACAGTTTGCATTTTCGCTGTTGGATGCGCATATTAGCTGCAAAGGCTTATCTCCTGTTAGTTCTCTATTCCGGTTTATGGTTTCATAACCATTTAAGAGGGCTATCGTAGCATTTTTCAACTGTGGTTCTGTTTTTTCTGGGATAAACTCGTCATAAAACATCAACTCAACGTCTGCCGCTCCGAAACCTCGTAAATTAGATATCGTGCCAAGTGCCGCTGAGTAGCCTAGTGGTTCACCTGTGTTTGTGTATTTTTTCGTTTTTTCATCAAAACTTGTGTCATAAAAACCGGAATACATTTTATTAATTGGTGAGGGTGTAATGCGTCTGTTGCAGTCTGTATTGTATTGTTTAAATGGGTTGAATTGTGGTGTGCGTATCATATCTATTTGAGTTTGGCGGGTTCGTAAGTAAATGAATTTTTTATTGTTTTCTACAGCGTGTTTCAAAATACCATACGTTTTTCCCGTTCCTCTACCACCCCATATAAATATGAATGGGCATCCTGTTTCCAAGATACCCTTTATATTCACATAACCGTTACTGTCGTACAGTTCAGGTTTTTTCATTTTACATATCGTGCAACAAGAAAGTTTCTTCCACGCTGAGATTTCTTGAAAGATACAGATACTTTTCGGAAGTCCTCACCACATTTTTCTGCCATTGTAATAATACGCTCAAAAGCCTGAATGAATGAGGTTGAGGTTGTCACGTAAACGTTGTGTGTTTCCGCTTCCTCGATTGACAAAGTTTTCACTACTTTACCCTTTGCGTTTTCATCTTCCACAATAGCGTAATGGTTGAACTCTACATTTGTTCCGGCGGTGTCGGAAAGACGAATTCTGTTTTCATCTTCGAACATTGCGAACATTAATTCCATTGTATACTCGTTTTCCTGAATGTTTGTTTTAATAATTTTCATGATGTTTTTCTCCTTTTTTCTTTTTATGCTGTTTTACCCACAGCTGGGAGTTGTTTCGGATTGCGACATGTTTGGTTCTTACTCTACTTTTCCGTGGTGTACAAATTCGGCTTCTGTCATGGATGCTTTTACAACTTCAGTATCCATGGAAACTTTCACAGCCTTTACTCCTGTTTCAGCTTCATAAGATTTTTTAATCTTTGTAGCTGTCACGTTTGCGCCGTAGTAGGTTTTTTCTACAGACTGCCCGTTTTCGTCTGTAATCTTTGCTGTTACTTTTTCAATGCTTCTTGTAATCATGTTTCTCAACTCCTTTTTTATTTTGTTCTGTTTTTGTTACAAGTATATAATAGCATATGTGAGCGTGTATGTCAAGCCTTTTCTTTAGTATTTTTTAAAAAATCGTGCCATAAATCAACACTATTGAGAACGTTTAAATATTCTAGTGTAAGCCCAACAGTATATTCAGAGGGGCGTAAAACTACATTTCTGGTGATGTATACGCTTTTATCCGGGTTGTCGGGGTCTGGGCTATAATACCCGTAATCTGAATCGTTATAAACTGATTCCATGCCCCCTGCTTCCCGAAACGTGGTTCCAATCTTCAAAGCTTCCAAACCACCCATTTTCCGCAATTCTTCTGCACCTTTTTTCTTTCCTACACCCGATATCGTGATTTCAAGCTTGCCGTTTTTTTCTTGAGCGTATTTTTTCGCACCTAAGGTTATAAATCTATCAGATGCGCCCTCATACTCGTATACGCCTAGATAATGTTCCACACCTTTTGGGTCTGTGGCATGACCGTCATTTTCCAACGAATCTGCCATCAGCCCTTTATTCAGCTCGTCAAACTTTTTTTGGATTTCAGGATATCTTTCCGTAACCAGTATTTTACATGAATCAGTATCACAATAAACAAAATCTTCGCCTGCAATATTTACGGCAAGCTTAAGTCTCTGTCGGGCATGGGCGGTTACCCAACAACCCCACGCATACAACATAAACGCTCTTTTGTTGTACTTCAACAGCTTTTCCTCTGTATCCCCGTCCTCAACTGAGAATGGTTTTTCTGTGTTACTGTAGATGATATCAGGCTTAACAGGATTCTGTGCGGACATGCCGTATAATGAGTTTATCAATTCTTTCGACAAGGCGTATTCAATCTCCTTTCCCTTCACATTTTTTAAAGAGGTTTTGTCTGAAAATAAACGTCTCACTAGTCCCCTCAGAGGTTCGGGAAGATGCCCATACCCTGCCGTATAAAAATCTGTAAGTTCCACCGTATCCCAGATGTATTCCTCTTTTACAATCTTAAAATCAATGTCGTTTAATGTACACGAATATTCGTCTGCTGAGAGTAAACGACCGTTGTCCCAAACTGATTCTGTACTTATGCAGTATCCTTTATCTTTTGTCAGATATGGCGCTCCGTAATATACATCTTTTTGTCTGATGTTTTGGAAATGGAACCGCCCAACATAAGCCTTGTGAAATTTTGTCCATCTATCAATGTCCTCTATACTGCAATTGCCCTGTCGTGTAAATTTTGTCATTGGAAATTCACAGTTAAGCATAACATCTGGATAAGAGCTTGCCCTGTCGAATGACGCAACGTTACTAAGTATTTTTCCAACGTGATATCTGTTTGCATGGGTGTCGCCACCCCTGAATTCTTCTCTTAGCAATGTGTACAAGCTTATGTCACACATCATGCTGTGCAGTTTTTTATAATTGTATTGCTTCATAGCTTGCTTTGCTTCTCTTCTGACGTAGCCAGTTGAAGTTAATGGCAGAGTGTATAGGGTATCATTATTATCCACCAATCGTTTATGCATTGCCTGTAATAATCCTATCACATCGTTACACCCGTATTTAATTTCCCTAGTTGATAATTCTGTCCACGGGTAACGCCGTTTATCATAATCAAAATCTTTCAACTTCTGATTCTGCACCCCACTATCGCTCAAAAACTTATCAAGACTTTTGTGTGTTTGCATGTACGAGCACCTAAACTCTAAATTCCCTTGCATATGGTTTCCGGCTCTGATTCTGAGTATTTTTCTGGGCTTAAGGGAAAATACTTCCTCTGGTTTTATTTCTATGTGTGAGCGCAGAAACTGAAATTCGTATGACAAGTTGTGTACAAAAATCATTGTGATAAGATGTTCATCCTCAATGCGTGTAAACAATTCTTCAAGTTCATTCCAATTTCTTCCGTACACGCATATTATTTCATTGTCGTCAAGTAATACCGCAAACTGCCATAAATACATGATATTCTGTTCAATTTCTGAAAGACGTGTAGTTTCAATGTCAAAAGCGCATATGCAATTCCGGTATGACTGTTTTGCAAAGCGTTGTTTTCCTCTCATATTAGGGGTTCTATATATCCCCTGTATTCTATGTATCAATTCCTCTCTTTGCTTTTTGCCACTCCCTATACTGATTGAGTAATTCATCACCAGATTTTTCACCTCTATCAATAAACAACTCTAACGCTTTTGTGCTGTCATATACTCGCCCCAGTGAATAATCGCGAACTGATTCCATGAACTCGCCAAACTCATTGAGTTCTTTAAAGGTCTTGAATTTCACACCCTTTTTCTCAAGTTTTTCCATTTTACGCTTAGCTATTCTTCTTTGTCCCGACACGCTATATAAATCAGATTTTTCAGCTTGTTCTAGTGCTGCCATTGCACCGCGTCTCTGACGGGCGGTTTTTATCTGACTTTCGGGTGGTAGTTGCTGTAACATGTATTGTATATCATTCTTTGCACCCATACCAAAATTTTTGTTCTGTGCTAAAACTTTAAGCTTTCTTATAACTTTAGTACGACGTTTTGCATAATCTGTCGTCATGCCACTGTTCACTCTCCCTTTCCTCTCGTTCTACATCGTGAATATGTTTCACGTGAAACATTATCGCAGAACGATTCAGTATTTGTGCTTTGCTCAAGTTGTTATGTTTTGCCAACTTCTTTACTTCTTTAAAAGTTTTATCTGCGAGGTACACACTTGTGTCATATTTTGGTGTAACCCGACTGGACGTGAATTGAAATCCCGAACCTCCGAACTCGAGTGCTGAATACACAGCATGCTCTAAATATTCACTTACTGTTGTTCCGTATTCTTCTGCCCAGTTGTATATTCTCATATCTAAACGCAATGATAATTTTCTCAATGTTTTTTCAACTCCTTTCTCTGCTCTCGTTTTCTTCTGAGTTTTTCTTTTCTCCTTTTCTCTCTTCCCATTTCATCTGTCGTGCCGAGGATATAACCAGACACAAACATCATGATTAAAGCTATAGACACGTAAATTATATCGCTTGTGGTTGTTGCTATCATTTTTTGACCCTCCTAAAAATATAATATCCGGCAATATCTACAATTGATTCAACGTCACTATATTTTATATATACCCCGTGTGTATGTGGCTCGTTATCACATGAGGAATACATCAATTCCTGTTCCAACAGCACTAAATCGTGAACACTTGTTCTAGCACCATTTATAAAAACAGTATCCCCAAAATTCCCTTTTGCAACCGTTTTAAGTATTGCTTTTAAGTCGTAGTTATAATCGACATCTAAGCTATGAATCCCTGAGTATTCAATACTAATACTACTATTGCAAAACAGAATCTTAGTTTCATCCAAAATAATGTCGACCCCACTAAATCTAATGTAATCATTGATTGTAACTAAGGCATCGTCATTCATAGACGCATTTACAAGTTCTTCTAACTCTCTTACAGGTCTGAGAGGTATTATATCAGGTTCTTCCGCATTCATAGTAACAAATACTGGATTCATGAAATGAACAGAACCGTCTGTGAATCTGTGGAAACTATATTCTCCATTTTTGAGCATGTACTCATCAAGCTCCTGAGTGTGTCTTTTTATTAATTCGATTGTATCTGCCATTTTATACTCCTTTTCTCCCGTTGTGCCGATAGGTCAGCTGTTTATTTTAATATTTTATAACCCAATCTGTATCATCTGATAAAAGATACTTGCCATAATTTTTCTCCTGTTTCTGTCGTATATAAACAACACATGAGCATCGTCATCAAAATACAGTTTAACGGAGTCATAAAAGAAGCAAACGTTATTTATGAAAATACTTGAGCATTTTCCATTATTTACCATTCTAAAACTCTTGTTGCATTCTCTAATCTTTTCGATAAAATCTTTTTTTGTCATTTTGTTTTCTCCTTTTTTTACTTGTTGTTATCTCCCTGCTATGATTATATAATACCACAATTATACCGCACTGTCAATAGTTTTTTATAAATTATACCGCAATTATTTGTTCGCCTGTAGCGCACATCATGTCCGCCGGAGACAGACACATGTGTCCGCGTGGGGAAGACAAATGTCCGCCCACCACGGACT
>CDZO01030420.1_pt1 | contig 12960 bp, 13 predicted proteins | sample 480641 | NCBI WGS metagenome assembly CDZO01 (sample SAMEA3182088, study PRJEB8094) | gut metagenome | biome: human; feature: gut; material: Stool; isolation source: human stools | place: Canada | collected 2013-02-05
TGCCTGGCGGATCTGTTCATCCAGACGATATTCTGTTTTTTTCATTGGTATATTCTGATTCTCTAACTTGGATAACAGCAAAATATTACCAACCAATCCGGAAAGTCTTTGGGTGTTAAATAAGATTTTTTCTACATATTCCTCTTGATCCGGAGACAGTTCTTCTCCCTGAAGCAGCATTGTATATCCTTCAATGGCATTAATCGGGGTCTTAAACTCATGAGAAACATCAGATACAAAATCCATCTGCAGCACCTCTGTTGCACGAAGTTCTTTTGTCATAACGTTAAAACTTTGATAAGATTCTCCAACTTCTGCTATACGGCTGTTCGTTTCCAAATGCTGTTCAAAATCTCCCCGAGAAACTTCCTTCATTGCTTTACTAAGTCTTGTAATTGGTTCCAGTAACTTTGCATTAATAAAGGAAGTGATCAGCCCTGCAATCAATGTATTGAAAATCAAAAGCCAGCCAAGCACAGGTATGCTGCCCGGCAGATTAAAAAAATGATTCAAAAAAGCAAATAATAACGCAGATATGACTGTTGAAAATACAAGTGCCAGCCAGATTGCACCAGTCAGACAGGATCGGATCCGCAATCCTTTTTCTTTCTTTTGTTCCACTATTTTTTCACCACCTTGTATCCAATTCCACGCATTGTTACGATTTCAAAATCAGGGTTATCTTTCAAACGCTCCCTGATTCTTCCTATATGTACCTCTATCGTATGTGGGTCTGCCTCCGTCTCGTATCCCCATACTTCATCCATCAACTGTTGTTTTGTAAATATTCTGCCTGGCGAAGCTGCAAGCTTATATAAAAGCAGGAATTCTTTTTTAGGCAAAACAAGACTTTCCTTATCAGTTGTAACCGTCATTGCATCATAATCAAACTCTGTTGAACCGATCACAATTTTGTGTTCATTCAGTATCTGTGCACGGCGAAGCAGTGCTCCGACTCTTAAAACCATTTCATTCACATTTACCGGTTTTACCATATAATCGTCACTTCCCGAAAGAAATCCCTGGCGCATATCATCAAAGGAACCTTTCGCAGTGATCATAAGTACAGGTATCTGATATCCTGCTGAACGGAGTTCCGACACCAGTTCATAACCATCCATAACCGGCATCATAATATCAGAAATGATCAGATCAATATATTCCTTAACCAATACTTCTAATGCCTGTGCTCCATCCGATGCACTTTTGACTTGATATCCATTCTTCTCAAGCACTTTTTGGAATAGCTGGCTTAATTCTTTATCATCTTCTACAATCAATATTTGAAACACGTTTTCCTTCCTCCTTATTAAAACAGATACCTTGCCCATCCAAGCAGATGCTGTACCAAAAATATTTTTCTCTGACGTTTCTTTGTTAATTCGATTGGCTCTACATGATATGGATCACGATAGGTTCCATCTTCCAATACCTGGCGGGACACTCTTTCATATTCCATCATGCCCTCTTCCAACTGTTTATTAATATCTTTACTGCGAATTACAAGCATCAGTTCCGTATCCAGATATGCACTTCTCATGTCCATATTAAAGGAGCCGATTACAGACAGATCATCGTCAATCAGAATACTTTTTCCGTGGTATGAATAACCGCCTTCATATTCCCAGATATTAATTCCTGTACTTAAGATTCTATTTCTGTTTTTCGCATAATCGGCAGCCCCAAATGGATTCCCATTATTCGCAACTGAATTTGTCATGATAGAAAAATCTGAAACGTTCTCTGCAATCTCCTCCCATGTATTATACATCATATCATTACAGATAATATATGGCGTGTGGATCTTCACACGATTTTTTGCATTTTTCATCAATTCTCCCAACTGATACCACACTACTGGTTCTTTGGAACCTGTGTGAATAGGATTTGACACTAATGCAATCTTTTCTGTCTCAAAAGTTTCGTCCGTGTAATCGGTATCGCAGATTCTTTCCTTATTCTCTTCAAAATATTTCTGATAGCCGTTCTGCAGCTCTAAAACTGCGTTCTTTACAGATTTTCTATTTGCCAGTTTTTTATTGTCATGAAAATAATCACTGTCTTCTTGTTCCCATATCGTTTCAAAATACTCTAACAACTGGTTAACTGAATTTTCTTTCTCAGGTTCATCGCAAACCACTAACACGTCTCTGTCATAGTTCTTATGTCCCGGAAAATCACCCAGGAAATAATTGTATGTATTTCTTCCCCCAAGAATATATCTCTTTCCATCTGCAATCAAATATTTATCATGCATTCTACCCATCATTTTCCACGGTTTCAACGGATTGGCCTTATTATACAGTTTAATTTCAACATTCTCATGGGAAGATAATCCATAGAAATACGGATTTCCTTCCATATCAATCCAGCTCTCCATTCCATCTACTAACAGACGAATATGTACACCTCTGTCTGCCGCATCATGCAGTGCTCCTAAGATCAATTTTCCACTTTCATCGGATTGAAATGCAAAAGTAGAAAGAATAATTTCCTTTTTTGCATTCTTGATCAAACGCACTCTTTGTAAAAGCGCTTCTGGATTCTTTTCTATGATTACTGCCCGTTCTGTATTTTCACTGCATTCGTTCCATGACCCATTTTTTGTTTCTTTTTTGGTTGTATTGGACACTTCCGGCTGCTTTTTATATGCAACGCAGATTCCGAGCAATTCATAAAAAGCTACACATAAAAAAATTGCCAGTATAACAAGAAGGATTTTACATATTTTATGCTTTTTCATTGTACATCATCTGATTTCTTTTTATTTCTTATTCTTATTCATTAGCAATACAATACAATGGAAAGCTCAATTTAACCTCAACAAGGTTTGTTTTTTCATCCATGCAAAATCTTCTTTGTACAACAGACTGTTAGATATAGCAAAAACGGCCTTTCAAAAACAGTTGACTTCTAAATCAACTGTTTTTTGAAAGGTCGTTTCATCAGATTCTTATAGCAATCCAGCAAATAATCTCATAAATAATTGTCCCAGTCGCAAATATGCACTTCGTCCGGTTTGATATTGGTCTGTCACATCACGACATTCTCCCATCGTTCTTATCAGATCATTTTTTATTTCCACAACTGCCTGACAATCTGCCATAAAACAGCCGTTTTCAAAATGGTGATATAAACTTCGATAATCCAAATTAATTGTTCCACAAGTTGCCATACAGTCATCTGCCACACTCATTTTTGCATGACAGAAACCAGGAGTCCACTCATAAACACGAACACCATGTTTAACTAATCCATGATAAAAAGAACGAGTTACATTATAAATGAATTTTTTATCAGGGATACCAGGTGTGATAATTCTTACGTCTACCCCTCGCTTAGCAGCCAGACATAACGCATGCGTCATTTCATCTGTTATGATTAGATATGGAGTCATAAACCAACAATATTTTTCAGCTTTATTTATCATACTGATATAAACTTCTTCTCCGACCTGCTCATTATCCATAGGACTGTCTGCATAAGGCTGAACAAAACCTGTTTGCTGTGCTTTATAATCGTAATGAATAATGTATTTACTAAAATCAATATCATTCGTAGCTTTTTCACTAACAGCATTCCACATTTCTAAAAATGTCACTGTAAGCGACTGAACAGCATCTCCTTCTAAACGAATACCTGTATCTTTCCACTGTCCATACGGGTGTGTGTAATTAAAATATTCGTTTGCTAGATTATATCCACCTGTAAATCCGACTTTTCCATCAATAACTGTTATTTTTCTATGATCACGATTGTTCAAAAACAGATTTAAACCTGGCATAAACGGATTGAATACACGGCAATGAATTCCTATTGTCTCCATTTTTTTCACAAAATCTGTGTTAATAAAGCCTATAGAACCCATGTCATCGTAGAATACTCTAACTTCCACACCTGCTTTTACTCGCTCTTCCAGAACATCTTGAATCTTATGCCATGCTTCAGCGTCTTCTATCGCATGATATTCCATAAAGATAAACTTTTGTGCTTTCTCCAAATCCTTAAGCTGTGCCTCTAATCCTTTCACTGCTTCATCAAAATACACAATATCCGTATTCTGATAGATTGGATACTGCGAATTTCTTTGTATGTAACTTGCTATATTTCCTGCTTTCGGAATTGTTTCTTTTATTCTGCTCAAACACTCCTGACTGTCCGGAAGCATTGGTAACAATTTGCTATCAATTTCTGCATACCGCTCACGCATTTTATGTGTGCCACCATTCAAACCAATCAACAAATACAGGCCTACACCCATAATTGGGAAAATTAGAATTAAGATGACCCAAGGCATTTTCATAGAGGATGTCTTATTTGATGCGTACAATCCCAAAACCAAGATCCCACTCAAAATCCTTGTAAATAAATTTATGACTTCTGCATATTCATTCAAGCGTGTTACGATAGTAATAATAAAAATCACTTCCAGAAGAATGCAGATTATGGAAAAACACAGCCGTTTTACCCCATTTTTTGTTTTTGCTTTGCCCTCTAAAGTATCTTGTTTCATATATATTCCGCCTTCCTACTTGCTCAGTTTTCTCCCTAAATTTCGTGGAACATACCAATTTTGTCTTTTATTCTCTGCATTTCATTACACCGGACTGGATAAGTTTGGTGCGGATGTCCTCATACAGTGAAATAATTTGATACTTACAAGTATATTCCAAATAGTCAGAATTGCAATAGGTAACCTGAGCTGTTTTCAACTGCCAAGGCAAATCTTATTCGGTATGCCCGAAGATCGTCGCAAATGTATGCCCGATGTGTGGAACTATGAACTACGATGTGGATCTTGATGAAACCGGTGGCTGGACAAAATGCCGTCTGTGCAAAGCAGTGACCTGCTCTATGGAAGAGTGGAAAAAACATACAGTGTCCGTTCCGGTGTTGAGCGAAAAGCAGCTCGTGGCACGCAGTATGATTCGCAAGTAATGCACGCGGTGTTCTGATAGATCTGCAAAAAAAGGAGGATTTCTGATGTGTGGTGATTACAACCTTCGCCGTGAGAAAAGATACGTCGAAGTGGATGTTCGTTTTACTCCTGACGGCAAGATCCGTCCTCTTGCCATAAACTATGACAAGACTCGTACTTATGGAATTGATCGTGTCTTGGCAGTCAAGCACGGTACATCACGTTTTGGCGTGAAAGGGCATTGCTTCACCTGCCTGATTTGCGGGCAGAAGCGGAATCTTTGGCTTGAAAAGGGCAAGTGGTTTGTGGAAGCCTACTGTGCCACATCAGAAGGTAGGGCTTCATAATGGCAAGATACTTATCGCGTGCAGAACTTTCGTGCATAGCAGGCAAATATATTGAAATGTATTATGCACTCTTCGGAATAAGCAAAAATGACCCCGCTCCTATTAACCCAGAGCAGTTTGCAAATTCTGTTCTTGGACTGAACCTGAAGATGTTGCCGCTGTGTAGCGATGGTCACATCCTTGGATTAACGGTTTTCCAGAGATGTAGCTTCACAGCAACCCTTGAGGATGGAACAAAGCTTGTTGAAGTATTTATGCCGAGGGATATCGTAATCGATTCTGCTCTTGCGGCAGACAGATGCACTGGATGCCGGAATTTCACAATAGCGCATGAAGCAGCACATCAGATTTTGGCTGATCTGTTTCCGAACGACTACGGAAAAGCAGTCAAGTGCCGTGGGCACATTGCCTATCGGGAGAGAAACGGAAAGCCCTCGTGGGAAGAATGGCAGGCGGATACCCTTGCAGCAGAGCTGCTGATGCCAACATTTCTGATCAATGCCGAAATAGAACGTGTAGCGTTGACTCTGCCAAATGGGATTCTGTACAAATCAGTGTCTGACCCTAACTATGAAAAAATTCTGGAGATGGCTCGACGGATTGGGGTTTCTTGGTCTGCAATCAGGATCAGACTGCAGCAGATGCAGGTTATAAAAGGCAAACCCATCCACTGCCATCCATTGGACATCATGCGATTTGGAGAATGAATATGATTCAGTTAAAGAACCGTCCCTTTGCCGGTAAAGCACCGACTACTACACAGCAGGCAGAATTTAGCATAGGCTGGAGATTTTGCCCTGTTTGTGGAAATAAGTTATACCAAAAAATCGAGGGGTGTTCAGGTATACTACAAGTGAAGTGCAATAGATGCAAAGAAACCCTGAGACTTGATCTGGCATTTAGATGCCGGTGATTTTCCAGTCATTTTAACAAATACGGGTGCATTGCACCCTGAATATGGACTGTTCGCTCCGAGCAACGGGCCATTGCCGCAAGGCAATGTATGAAACGTGCTCCAAATAGCCGGGCAACAGCTGATTGAGAGATTTTCATTGAAGATCCCTCAGTTGGTTGTTGTCCGGCTATTTTTTTAGCCTTCAGGAAGCCTGCTCCCGTAAAAAGGAGCAGGCTTTATGTTTGTCCGTTTTTCGTGGATGCCCCAAGCGGCTAGATATCCGTAGCAACTCCGAGTTTTCGACTTCTCACGCTTTATCGAAAATTTGGAGGTCACACATGAGCTTTGATCCGAATGCTATTGGTAACCGTATTTTTACTTTGCGTACAAATGCGAAGTTATCGCAGGAAAAACTTGCTGAAAAACTTGGTGTTTCCCATCGACACCTCGGCGATCTTGAAAGGGGAAGCTCCAATGGCTCTGTAAAAATCCTGATTGATATTGCAGAATACTTCCATGTCAGTATGGATTATCTTCTTTTGGGTCGAGATCCTTCTAGGGATCAGTTTCAAAATGAACTGCAAGCCGCTATAGATCATCTTGAAAAAATCAAAGGTCTTTTATAATCACTTCAACAAGAAACGCTCCTGCCAGTTTTACACCGGCAAGAGCGTTTCTTGTGTTATTCAAAAATATCGGCAAGGGTAAGCAGCTGTACGTCTCCGCGTTCCTGTGCCTGAAGTAGTCCGTCCGTAAATCCGCCTTTCGAGAAAATGTAGTAGTGGTAGTTTGTTCCTTTCCCAAAGACTGCTGCATACTCCCGAATCAGTTCCAGTTCGTCCAAACCGATTTTTTCATTACGGTATTCTCATATCGTTTATTTAACTTCCGAAGTTCCTCATCGCGGCAGTAAAATCGGCTCATTTTGTTCCCTCCCCAAAGTGTATTTATCGAATTTATATACTCGTAAGTTAGTTTCTTACGAGTATAATACTTCATTTCTTACATAAAGTCAGGAAATATATTTTTGACGGCTCATCGAGAAACAGGAACGATACTTCCTATTTTCCTCAAAAATTGTGAACTCTGAGTTCCTGTTCATTTCGTTCCGCATCGGTTACAATACAGCCATAGCTTCGGCAAGCGTTCAAAGCAGCCCTCAAGCTATCCCGCCCCTTGAAAATTGAACACGCATTCTTCAGTCACGTTCCTGTGATGATGAGCCACGTCCGTAACAAATGCGATGATCTCCCACTGAGGGAATGAGCGGTAGGTTGACGGTAAATGGATGACAGCTTCTCCATAGCTAAGAGCCATCACAGAATAATGATACTTCTGCCTTCGGGCAGCTCGGTGAGAACCACGGAGAGGTGAGAACCCTATGGATTCGGTACGCTGCCGGACGGCTGAAAGATTTCCCACACGAAAACAGAGTTTTCGGTTTCCGGGGATGTCGGGGACAAATACGGAAAGGTATAGAACTATAAATCACAGCAATTTGCTGTTTGAGATAGTAGGGTGGGCTGTGCGAGCAGCCCACTGTTACATATACGGATAGAAAGGAGAAATCCAAATTGGCCACACGAGGTAAAAAAGAGAAAGAGTATCCGCCTATGCCCGCAAACTGGATGTACAAGCGCGGGGATGTCTACATGATGGATCTGAATCCTTACAGCGGTTCCGAGCAAGGCGGCATCCGACCTGCCATTGTTGTCCAAAACGATGACGGTAATTTTTATTCCAATGTTCTTCTGGTCGTTCCACTGACAACACAGATCAAAAAGCGAAATATGCCAACGCATTTTATTCTGCACAATCGTTTTTTGAGTGCGCCATCTATGGCGATTTGCGAAAGCCCGCGCCCCGCAGATAAATCCAGAGTGTTAAGCTACCTTGGGCACCTGTCCAAATATGAAATGCGGCAAGTGTCAGTGTGTCTGCAATACAGCTTTGGGTTCATTGGATACAAGTCATTCCGAAAATACCTTACGGCTCCTCCGCAGGAGGATGTTCTCGCCGCTGCAAAAGAGCTGCTCTCCCAGCAGTTTCAGAATCTTCGGGTGCTGAACAGTCAGCCCCCTGCTCTCGCCAAGCACACAAAAGGCGATCTACATAGCATTGAGCAGATATCGGAAAGGATGCTCTCCACCCCGACGGAATCTTCTGTTGAGTTCATGGTTGCAGAACTGGATGATGCGCTTCAATCGCTTATGTTCCGCTGGAATATCTGTTATGAACGGTATTCCACTTTCCGCTTATCCGATAACGAAAAGAAGAAAATCGGTTCGATTATCCAATCAGGAATTGATTTTCTGCAAAAAAAGAAGGAGGTTCCTTTATGATGAACGCAGTGGTAAAACCTTACCATGAAATGTGCCTGAACAGCAGTGAGCTGATCGTGCCGCGCGACACTTATCAGCGTGCTCTTCACCCCGCTCGTGTTGCCCGTATCGCAAAAGAATTTGACGAGCGGGTTGCCAATGAGCCGAAGATCAGCTTCCGGGATGGTCACTACTATGTGATGGACGGGCAGAACACCATCGCTGCCCGGAAGTTCCTGAACGGTGGTGATGATCTGCAGATTCGCTGCAAGGTCTACTTTAACATGACCGAGCAGGAAGAAGCCCTCCTGTTTGCACAGCAGACAGGCATTTCGGAACGGCTGAGTGCAGGGCAGAAGCTCCGTGCCCTGATTTTTGCAGGGGAGCCTGCTGCCGTTGCATTCCAGCAGGCCACCGAATTGGCTGGCGTTCATCTTTCTTTTGAAGAAGGCCGGGGCAAGCAGCGGATCAGCTGCATCGCAACCGCCTATCACGAATTCATCCGGCTTGGTCCTGAACTGTATATCGAATCCCTTGATGTTTTGCTGAATGCGTGGGACGGAGAACCTGATTCCATGAGTTCTGCAAATCTGCTCGGCATCTGCCGCTTTGTAGAACTGTACCACTCCGAATACAGTAAAAGCCGTCTGATTGCCAAACTGCGGCAGGTCGATGCATTCACGATTTTTCGCCTTGCACGAACCGCAGGCGTAAGCCTTCCCGGCAAGACGAAGTACCTTCAGCAGGTCTATACTATTTATAATGGTGGCAGCCGCCGGGCTGCATTGCCGCTCAAGTTTTAACTTTAAGTATATTTAACGAGGTATTATCCAATGATTATCCATGAAGAACCTTCGCCCAACTCGGTTTCCTCCCCTGTTTCCACAGCAAAGGACAGCCGCTGCTATACCGTAGAAGACCTGATGGAAATGCTGCTCCTGAGCCGTCCCACTGTCTACCGTCTACTGAAGCAGAACGAATTCCGCTGGTTCAAGGTAAGCGGCGCTTACCGTATTTCCAAAGCCAGCTTTGAAGCATGGCTCAATGATGGCACTGTTGAACGCAATCCTGCTGTTTGACATCCTCAACATTTCACGCGAAATCTGCTATTCTTTAGCCGGGATGAGAAATCCCGGCTAAACTTTTACATAGATAGAGAGGTGTCTTTCATGGATGATATGCGGAATACTTCGGCTCCCTTATACGGAAAAGCTGAACCTGCCACTACCAAAACCACCATGTCGGTTCGTGAGATGCGGCAGCTTCTCGGCCTTGGCAAAACAGATAGCTATTGGCTGCTTCATAAGAATCTCTTTGAAGTCATTCTGATAAACGACAAAAGGCGTATCGTTATTTCCAGCTTTGAGAAATGGTATGCCAATCAGGTCAAATATCATAAGGTCAATGGTTCGCCACCGGGCGAGGAACTTTGCAAACGGTCCTATTCCGTTCCTGACGCCGCCGAGATATTGAAGGTGAAACCCGAAACGATCTATACACTCATCCGACAGGGCAAGTTGAAAACAGAAACGGCAGACTTCTGTATGAGAATTCCCAAAGAGGACTTTGAGCGGTGGTACCGATCACAAAGTCGCTACCGCACAGCAGCCGACCGTGAGCGTGACCGGGAGATTGAAGCGCAAACCATCTCCATCCCGGAAATGGCAAAACTACTCGGTATCCCACGCAAGAATGTTTATGGGATTCTTGATTGCAAAAAATACCGAGATTGTTTCGTCATTGAGCGCGTGGCCGACAGGCCGCGCATTACCAAAAAAAGTTTTAAGGCATGGCTTAAAAGCCAATCTACATACCAACTTCAAAAACCGAAAAAAGAAACGCATGAGGAGCCGCCGCTAAAACTGCAATGTCCCAAGAATGGGAAATACTACAGTTTTCAGGAAATTCAGGCTTTTTACGGAATCAGCCGCCCAACACTTGACTCGTGGGTTCTCAAAGAAGGAATTCCAACGATGAAGTTGGGAAGGGTAAAACGCATCCAAAAAGATGCTTTCGATGAAGTTCTGAAGTCCAAACGTAAAGTAGAGGAGGATGTATAATGGCTAGCATTGTCAAACGCAATAACCGATACTGCGTTGTCTATACCTACAAACACACTAATGGAACGCTAAAGCAGAAATGGGAAACCTTTACCGACCTTGCAGATGCCAAAAACCGTAAGAAAGAGGTCGAATACAAAGAATCCGTCGGTACCTTTGTGGCACCCCAGTGCCGAACTCTAAAAGACCTGCTTAAAGAATACGTCACCCTGTACGGAAGAACCAAATGGGCACTTTCAACCTATCAATCAAACACTGCACTGATTTCAAACTACATAGAACCGCTTATCGGCTCAATGAAGCTGCAAGATCTCACCACCCGCGTAATTGAGGGATATTATCAGCGGCTGCTTAAATACGAAGCCGTTGACCCTATATGTGGAAAGCGTCAGCATCAATACGTTTCTCCCGGCACGGTTCGTTCGGTTCACAAAATTTTGAGAAGTGCCTTTGAGCAGGCTGTAAAGTGGGAACTTATGGAAAAGAATCCCTGTATTTATGCCACCTTGCCCAAATACACTGCAAAGAAGCGTGATATCTGGACTGCCGAGACCCTGTTCCATGCCTTAGAAGTCTGTGATGATCCACGGCTCCGGCTTTGCATCAACCTCTCCTTCTCTTGTTCCCTGCGCTTAGGGGAATTGCTCGGTCTGACATGGGATTGTGTGGATATCTCCCCCGAAAGCATTGAAGCCGGGCGAGCCTCCATTTACATAAATAAGGAATTGCAGCGTGTAGATATTGCTTCGCTGAACGCCTTGGAAAATAAAAATGTCATCACTCGTTTTCCCTCGCTGAGTTCCCGCTGCACCACGGTCCAGGTTCTGAAAAGCCCTAAAACAGACAGCAGTATCCGAACCATTTTTCTCCCCAAAACAGTTGCTGAAATGCTTGTCCACTATAAAGCCGAGCAGGACATGACAAAGGACGCACTGGGTGCAGAGTATGCAGACTATAATCTCGTGGTTGCCGGCCCGCTGGGAATGCCGACCGAACAATCCACCATTAACGGTGCATTGAAGCAGCTGATTGAGGAAAACGATCTCCCCAAAGTGGTTTTCCACAGCTTCCGACACTCCAGCATTACATACAAGCTCAAGCTGAACGGCGGCGATATCAAAGCCGTGCAGGGCGATTCCGGTCATGCACAGGCTTCGATGGTCACCGAGCAGTACGCACACATTCTGGATGATGATCGGCGTTTGAACGCACAACGATTCGACGATTTCTTCTATCAGCATCATGGTGCAGAGCCTGAAGTCCTCCCTCGCGCAGAGCAATCCACTCCCAAAGCCAGTCCCGTCGATACAGATGCGGCAGCAGCTCTTGCTAAACTGCTGGCTGACCCCTCTATGGCTACACTCATTAAAAATCTTGCAAAGAACCTATAAGCCTCTATACATAAACAGCGGCAGTTTTCCGTATATGGAAAACTGCCGCTATCTGTTTTAGGATGATCCCGTTTCTTTGTGTTTTTTCGCCTTAGCTTCCTCTATGTCCATCTTCAGCTGATGTGTAAGCTGTTTTACATAATCGAGTGAAACTTCATAGCCTTCTGCGATTTTTTCTGCCGGCATCCCATCAAGGATACGGGAGATCACAATGTTCTGAGTGGCTTGTTTTCTCGACTCTGCAATCATTTCCTCAATAGAGGGGCAATGTTTATTATGCATCCAATTCAAGTAATCCAAGCGTTCAGCTTCTATCCGCGATAGAAGCCTGACTGCATAGAAATTGTCATCTACCTCGAAGCGAACTTCCTCTCCGGGTTTGACTTCAAGTTTTTCCAGAACCGCATCTGGGAGTTTTACAGTTCCATCTTCACCGACTACAATATTAAATTTCTTTTCCATCGCACACTCCTAAAATCACGCAAAGTTCCTTGCATCCAGTGCCTTTACTCCCGTAAGAATACCATAAGCCCCTTCCTTTTACAAGACAATGCGCATTTCCATTCGCACTGTTACATAGACCAGAGTTTTCTCGCAGAAAGCTCTGGTCTTTTTCTATTGAAAACATTTGTCCATCACACCAGCTACGGCTGTATGGTCTGGTTCACGAATGCTAAACAAGCAAATATCCGTAGGGAAACGTACACTTCCCAGCTAATGAAAGGTGGGCATTTTACAATGAACCTTCCACTTTTCATTAGCTCTGCTAATTTTCTGCTAATGAAAAGCCTTTTACTCGTTTTATTTCGGGGTTTGTGTTCTTTACTCAGATTGACAGCGCAACAAAAAATCAATTGATAAAACGTTACTTGTTTTACCTACTTTTGCCTAGGATTTATGGCTTCAGCCCCTACTCCTAAGCCTGAGGCCCCCGGTTCGAATCCGGGCGGGGACGCCATTTTAAGAAAATGCGAAGGTCATTTTTCCATGTGAAAGACGATCTTCGCATTTTTCATTTTGAACCTATC
>CDZO01025642.1_pt1 | contig 12376 bp, 16 predicted proteins | sample 480641 | NCBI WGS metagenome assembly CDZO01 (sample SAMEA3182088, study PRJEB8094) | gut metagenome | biome: human; feature: gut; material: Stool; isolation source: human stools | place: Canada | collected 2013-02-05
GCCTCGGAATACTGGGCCGCCGGGGAGTTTCTGGATACGGAAGTGCCCGGCGCATCTTCCCTTGACGGCGGCGGTTTTGATGGTACAATGAAATCAGAAGCTGCGGCATCCCCCACGGGCCAGCGCACGCCCTTTGACTATTTGCAGGATGGCAAAGGGTGGGAAGAACCATCCGAAACTGTAAATCGGGCGAACATCGCCGCATTTGAGAATGGAGAAAAAACATTCAACGATGTGGTGGATGATTATGCTATATTGTATGCGGAAAAAGTGAATTCAAACCGTACATGGCGTTGGAAGGAAATTTCCAATGCACATCTTACCCGACCCCAGAAAAGAAAAGTTAATCAGCGAGCGGTTGAATTGGGCAAAATACCAGAAGTGCTGAAAAAACCGGGAACGAATTATCTGGATTTTGAGCGGTCGGGGCTTATCTATAAAATAGATGGCAAACCGGTTATCTTTTCATTGCCGCAGGAATGTTGGCAGTGGTCAGACGATCACCAGTTTGCGCTGCTGGATTCCTGGCTTCCCGGCGGCAAACGGCCTGAAGGATATATGTGGCATCATTCAGAACAGACCGGCCGCATGGAACTGGTTCCTTTTGGCATTCATAATGTTACATCACATGTTGGCGGGCGCGCATCGGGAATGTGGGCAGCCGGAAAAAGATAAGGAAAGGTGAGTTGAAAATGATAAGGGTAAAAAAAGAAAGCATTTTGCCAAGCCCAACGGATGAGTTGATTGATGAGATGCAGGATTATTTTGAAGTAAACTTTCCGCAGGATTATCGCAGCTTTCTAAAGCAGAACAATGGCGCGGTTCCACTAGAGTGCCAGTTCGACTACAACGGGCACTCCTATGCAGTGGAGCGCTTTTTGTGTATGCTGCCCAACGAATTGCTGAATGAATTCGTTGAGGGATGCTATGATATAGGAGTGGTGGAGACCCAATTGGATGATCGGTTGGGAGATGATGGGGACGAGACGGGAACGTTTATCATCCCAATTGCCGTGTTGTTTGCCGGAGATTTTGTCTGCCTGGATTTTCGCAAAGACAAAGAAAACCCGGAAGTGTGCATCTGGTACCATGAGATGTCGGAATATCTGGCGCCTTACACGAAAAGGATCGCGGGCAGCTTCACAGAATTCCTTTCCATGCTGTATGAATGAAAGGTGTAAACGGGTAAAAGCACAAAAAGAAAGAAACGCGCAATAAAAAGATAAAACATGGCAGGCAGCGCCTATGGCGCTGCCTGCTTTTTCTTTCCCTTTTCGGAATGGCGAGCAAAGAAAAGCCCAAAGGGCAGCGGCCATGCCGCTGCCCTTTGGGCTGCCATTCCGCCCGCGGCCGCAGGCACGGCGCAGGACGCGGCGGAGGCCGCGCAGCGGCAGGCGTTTTTGAAATGGACGCAGGGCGAAGCCATGACGACGCAGGAAAAGCGGCTTGTGGACGATTTGTGGAACACCGACCCCGCCAAAGCCTCGGAATACTGGGCCGCCGGGGAGTTTCTGGATACGGAAGTGCCGGCTTCCGATATTATTCAGACGCCGGGTACAGAAAGCAGAAGAGTGAGAAGCAGCGAGCCTACTTACGGTGATTTGTTTTCAGATGCTATTGAAATATTTCCGGACAGTATCACACCGCAATTGCTTCGCACAAAACCGAAATATGCCCGTCAGCCGAAAAGCTGGCTGGAGCAGGGCGGAAGAATCCACATTGATAAAAATGGGAATTGGATATATACTGATGCCAGCGGGATATCAGTGAGATATAAAGACGGACATCCAGATTTTGGGGAAGCAGGGCTAGTTTGGCAGGAGATAATAGTTCAAGGCTTTCAGGGCTATTCTGCAGACTTTAGGCGGGCCAATCAATTGGCGCCTTATGGGATGATAGATGCAAAGAACCATACATGGCATCATATGCAGGATGGACATACTTTGCAGGAAGTGGATAAAATTGTGCACCGGCAATTTACACATCAAGGTGGAATGGCAAAAAGGCGGAGGGAAAAATATGGTTTATAGAGAAACGTTTAGCCCCATGAATGAACAGGAAATCACAAATATTGAAATTCAGTTTAATGTGCAATTTCCTACAGATTATCGAATGTATTTGAAAGAGATAGGAGGAGGATTTGCAGAGTGGAGCGAATCAAATGGAATATATGTGGAAGATGTAAAAGATAAGGTGTTCATTGATGAGATGTTCGGCAATATAGACATAGATTCAGCACGCATAGATTTTTGGACAAAGAAATATCAGGATGAGATGTTTGAAAAATCTATTATTATTGGCGACAGTTTGGAACATGGATTCTTTGTTTTAGTATGCGAAGGTGAAGATAAAGGTGTGTATTATTGGGACGATACCTATCATTTTGAAATTTCTAATGACGAAAATAATGTCTATTGGCTGGCGGATAGTTTTACCGATTTTATGAACCAGATACATTGAAACATGGCAGGCAGCGCCATAGGCGCTGCCTGCTTTTTCTTTCCCTTTTTGGAATGGCGAACAAAGAAAAGCCCAAAGGGCAGCGGCAAGGCCGCTGCCCTTTGGGCTGCCATTCCGGGCGTCTGTCTGCCCGTGAACAGAGGCCGCCGTTCCGGCGGCTGGCTCCCTGTACAGGCAGGCAACGCACGGGCAGCCGGTGCTGAACGCCGCGCAGCGGCGGGCGTTTTTGAAATGGACGCAGGGCGAGGCGATGACGGCGCAGGAAAAGCAGCTTGTGGACGATTTGTGGAACAGCGACCCCGCCAAAGCCTCGGAATACTGGGCCGCCGGGGAGTTTCTGGACACGGAAGCGCCCGGCGCATCTTCCCTTGACGGCGGCGGGTTAGATGGTACAATGAAATCAGAAGCTGCGGCATCCCCCACGGGCCAGCGCACACCCTTTGACTATTTGCAGGATGGCAAGGGATGGGAGGAAGAGGCAGCCTCTTTTTCTGATGAAATTGTAAAAGTAGAATTGCCAAGGGGGAAATACCCGGAAGCGGAGAAACATATGGAAGATGCAATAAAAAATGGGCATCCGAGTGTTTTAACCATCCAAAGAGGTGGAGCAAGAACAAACAGGAAAAAGTCCTTACGAAATATTGATAAGATCCCAGGGATGGACTTGGATGAGTATCCGCCGGCAATGTTCAGCGAAGGCGGTGCCGGTGCAAGTGTACGACTTATCAACCGTCATGACAACAGGGGTGCGGGTTCTGCGATTGGAAATCAACTAAGAAGATACCCAAATGGAACAAAGGTGAAAATAACTTTTATAGATTGAGCGAAAAGGAGAAGAAAATGTCAGAAAAGCAAAGTATTTTACAAAAAATATTAGGAAAGGCCCTTGCTAATGTGCAAGTTTCTGTTAGACAAGATAAAAACATTGTAAATAGATTAGGGATAAACTCACAATCTATTTTAGGACAGATGATATCGAACTTTCAATTTGTTCGCATCAATCAATATTTGACTATTTTGGGGAATGAGAGTATCGAGGAGATAAATGAGTTTGTGAAATCATTTTATCCTGGAGAAAAATTTATTGTAGCTTATGATATATGGGGCGGAATATTTGCATTGAATAATGGGGATTTTTCGGGAGATACGCGAAATCTTTGGTATATGGCGCCAGATACTCTGAGATGGGAAAATTTGAATAGTCATTATTCTCAATTTGTGTATTGGGCGTGCAGTGAGAAGATAGACGAGTTCTATAAAGATTTTTTTTGGACAGGAATGAAGCGTGATACGGAAAGTATTGGAGAAATGCAGGCAGTGCTATTTTATCCTTTTCTTTGGTCTAATGAGTGTACGGTTGAGACAGCCAGTAAAAAGATTGTGCCTTTGAAAGAATTGATTGCATTAAATGCAGAATATGCACAATTGTTCGGCATGTAATTGATAGATAAGAAACGAGCAGGCAGCGCTTTATGCGCTGCCTGCCTTTTCTTTCCCTTTTCGGAATGGCGAACAAAGAAAAGCCCAAAGGGCAGCGGCATAGCCGCTGCCCTTTGGGCTGCGCCGCACGGGCATGTTCTGTTTGCGGCGCATGCGCACACCAGGCGGGGCGCGGCGGCTTTGCCGCGGGGCACATGGGGCCCCGGGCGGGCCGCCGCTTTCCATAACTGCCGGCAGGGCACACAGGGCCCGCCGCCCGGGCGTCGCGGGCGGCGGGCTTTCTGCGTGCATGCGGGCGGGCACACACAGCCGGGAAGGGCGGCGCGGCGGCGCCGGCCGCGCCCTGCTTCCGGCACAGAAAAAAGGAGGAGTGCAACTTTGACATGGAAGGACGTAAAGCTGGCCACGCTTCAGAAGATGTTCTCGGCAGACGGCGGCACCCTTGTGGAGGACGAAACCACGAAGGATTACCTGGCAGGCATGCCGCAGGCCGCCAACGAGGCGCTGGCACTTTTGTGCACGTCAAACAAATACCTGCGCAAAAGCGCCCTGCTGGAAAAGCCGCGGGGCCCGGCCAAATTTACCATGAAAGACCAGGCGGAAGACTTTTGGGCCTTTGGCACGCCGGAGGTGTACCGCATGGAAAACGGCCTGCCGTATAAAACCTATGCCTATTCCATAGTGGCCGGGCGGGATATTCTTTTCCCCGCCGAAGAGGCCGGGCAGTATGAGGTGTTTTACAACGCGTGGCCGCCGCAGCTTACCAGCCGCACGCTGGACGACTACGAGCTTCCGCTTGCGCCGGACGTGGCGGTGCTGCTGCCGCTTTATATGGCCAGCCAGCTTTATAAAGATGATGACAATTCCATTGCCACCGTCTACCGCAACGAGTTTGAGGTGGCCCGTGGCGAGCTTGTGCCGGCGGCGGGCGGCGTGGCAACGGGCGAATGGGCCGTGAAAGACGGGTGGTGCTGAGATGGCGCGTTTTTCCATCCCCGCAGGGCCGGGGCGCAGCATTTTGGACGTGGACCGCTTTCTGGGCGTAGATTACACCAACAGCCCGGCCAACGTGGATAAAAGCCGCAGCCCCAACGGGCAGAACATGATACGCGACGTGCCGGGCAAGGTGCGCAAGTGCATGGGCTATGAAACCATAGCGCAGTACCCCGCGCGCATCAACGGTGTGTTTGCCCGAAGGGAGGACGACGGGTTTCTGGTGCACGCGGGCACAAAGCTGTATTTCACCGGCGGCACGCAGGCGGGCGGCACGCCCGAGGGCACCGAGCTTTTCAGCGGCATGGCAGACGCGCGCAGCAGCGCCTGGCAGTTTGGCAATAAGCTGTACATTCTGGACGGCGCGGGGCTTACGGTGTTTGACGGCACGGCGGCGGGCCCGGTGGGAGACGCCGCCAAAATACCGCTGTTCACCATTGCCAAGGCGCCTGCGGGCGGCGGCACGCAGTATGAAGAGCTGAACCTCATTCAGCCCAAGTTTACCGAGCAGTTTTTGGGCACAGAGGAAGACACGCAGTATCATCTTTCCTTTGCGGGGCTGGATGATGCCCCGGTGAAGGTAGAGCTTTTGGACGCAGAGGGCGCCTGGCAGGAAAAGGCGGAGGACACCGATTACACGGTGGACCGCGCCGCAGGCATTGTCACCTTCACCACGGCGCCGGGCAAAAGCCCGGTGGCGGGCGAGGACAATGTGCGCATTACGGCCAGCCGCACGGTGGAAGGGTATGCCGCGCGCATCTTCGGGTGCACCATGGGCACGCTGTACGGCGTGAACGGCGCGGCCGACCGGCTGTTTATATCGGGCAACGCGCAATACCGCAACTACGATTGGTACAGCGGCATGAACGACCCAACCTATTGGGCCGACACGGCCTACGCCGTGCTGGGCACGCAGCAAAGCGCCATTGTGGGCTATTCCATTGTGAACGAGCGGCTTGCCACCCATAAAGACAACATGGAGGACGGCCGCAACGTCATCATCCGCGAGGGCAACCTGGTGGACGGCCGGCCCGCCTTTCCCATTGTGAACACCCTGCAGGGCGAGGGGGCCATTGCGCCGCGCAGCTTTGCCTACCTTGTGAACGAGCCGCTGTTTCTTACCAAGCTGGGCGTGTTTGCCATTACCGCGCAGGACGTGACGGGCGAAAAGTATGCCCAGCAGCGCAGCTTTTATTTAAACGGCAAGCTGCTGGAAGAGCCGGGCCTGGAGGACGCCGTGGCCGTGGTGTTCAAAGACATGTACTGGCTGTGCCTGAACGGCGCGGCCTACATTCTGGACGGGCTTCAGTATTCCTCCACCAAAAACGAGCCGTACTCCACCCGGCAGTATGCGGGCTTTTACCGCACCAACATGCCCGCGCGCGTGCTGCTGGTGCGGGACGGCAGGCTGTGGATGGGCGGCGAGGACGGCGGCCTGCGCCGCTTTTTTGACGACAAAAACGCCCTCACCAGCTATTCAGACGACGGCCAGGCCATCCACGCCGTGTGGGAAACGCCAGATTTTTCCGGCAAGCTGTTCTACAAAAACAAGACGTTCCGCTTTTTGGCCGTGCGGCTGGCAAGCGCCATTGCCACCAGCGTGCGCATTTCCGGCCAGCGGCGCGGGCTGTGGGCGCAGATTAAAGAGGACACCACCAGCGCCCGCCACTTCAACTGGGCCTATTGGAACTGGGACAAATTTTCATGGAGCAACGACGAGACGCCCAAGACGCTCTCGACCAAGGTGCGCATCAAAAAGGTGGATAAAGCGCGCTTCCGCTTTGAAAACAGCGAGGTGAACGAGCCGTTCGGCCTGTTTGACTTTGCGGTGGAATTTGTGGAAAACGGGAACTTCAAGGGCTGACGCCCGGCGCGCGCCGCGGCAGGCGCAGCGCGCCGGGCAGAACACAGAAAAGGAGGAAAAGCATGCCGTTCAAACAGGTGACGGAACAGGATTTGAAAGGTAAGGGCGTCATTGGGCAGCCCGCGGTGCCCGGCCTTTCGGTGACAGAAATGCAGAAAAGCGTAGAGCAGGTGGTGCGCGAGGCGGCTATCCCCGCGCACAACCAGCTTTGCGAACAGCTGGAGGCCGAGGCGGCCGCCGCAGACATTGGCGCGGCCGTGCCGGGCCAGGGGGACATGCCGCCCGAAACGCCCAAAAAGCTGCAAAGCGTGCTGGAGGCCATGCTGGCCTGGGCCAAGGAAAAGCTGGGCCTGAAGGCCGATAAGGCCAGCACCTACACAAAGCAGCAGGTGGACGAGGCCATCAACGAAAAGGTGGCGGCCATTGGCGCGGGCGACATGACCATGGCCGTGTACGACCCCGAAAGCAAGAAAAAGCCTTACATGCCCGCCGAAGAGGCCATGGCGAAAGCCGTGTACGACCCGCAGGGCGAGGGCGTTGTGGCGCAGGCGGCGCAGGCGCAAAGCGCGGCCTGTGCCGCGCAGGCCGCGGCCGTGCAGGCGTATGTGCCGCCGCAGGAAACGCCGCAGCCCGGCGGCGAGGGCGCGCAGCAGGCGGCCGGGGCGGCCGCACTGGCGCAGGCCCCCGCACAGGCGGCGGCCGCCGGCCAAACCTTTGGCGGGCCTGTGCGCCTTTCGGTGGACGAGGCCACCGGCGCCGTAACGCTGCACGCGGTGAAGCAGGGCCTTGGCGAAGAGGGCGAGCCCGTGGGCGAGGCGGCCGTGGAAGAGGTGCCTGTGGCAAACGCCGCTGCGCTGGGCGGTAAAACGGAAGCAGAACTGAGCGTGGGCGATTCGGCCAAAATCGGTGGAAAGGTGCTTTCCATGTCGCTTTCGGGCACCACGCTTACCATCCATTACACTTGAACCGGATAAAAGGAGGAGACAAAACATGAAAAAACTGATTTGTGCAAACCAGGCAACGTATGACGTGTGCGAAGAGACGGTGTGCTACCCCTCGGGCAGCGCAAACGCCCGCAATTACCTGGAGCTGTGGCTGCCGCAGGACGCCATGAGTTTTGATGAGTTTGAGGCGCTGTGCAAAAACAGCGCGGCCATGGCCAGCGTGCACATTCAAACGGCGGACGGCGCCGGGGTGGCGGCCTTTGACGGCTACACCGTGCCCGCCGAAATTGCCAAAAAGCGCTTTGAGCAGCACAACCCCGCCACGGGCGAAACCACGCAGGAAATGCGCCTGTTTGCCCGCATGGAGCAGCTTACCTTCATTGAGCGCAAGCTGGCGGAACTGGGGCTGATGTGAGATGGCGCTGATTGTAAACAGCACCGAAATTCCGCAAAGCGGCGCCGTGAACTTTAACAGCACCGCCTTAAAACAGGTGAACCACGGCAGCGTGCTGGTGTGGACATCCACGCCGGACCCCATCACCATTATGAGCACCGGCAAATCTATCGGCTCTTGGCTGGGCGGGGGTGTGTTGGGCAGCGATGCCGGGTATCAGGTGTTTTCCATGGCAAGCCAGGGCTATAAAAACTGCACCAATGGCAACATTCAGGCCCATGGCGGCATTGTGGACGGCAAGCTGCGCTTTGGCGGCGAAGAAAGCACCATAGGCGGGAACCGCGCCTTGCTGGTCTCTAATTTCACGGTGAACACAAAAGGGTTTAAATATTTACGTTTTAAATATTACACCGAAAATGGCAATGTGCCCGCCGCCGCGCCCTCACTTGGTATTGGTCCATCCGGGTGGAATGAAACGGTCAATGCATCTGTAACGCTCATCAAGCAAAATGGAACCAGTTCCACGCAGACGGTGACGTTAAATCTGACGAATTATCAGGGCACCTATGCAATTAAAGGAAAATGGACGCTTTCCGGCAACGTCAACAACAACCCATACTGGGCGGGCCGCAAATGCTGGGTGACCGAGATTTACATGTACGCTTAAAGGAGGTGGCGTAAAACGAAAATTTCTGGAGATTGCCGCAACAGGCGCGCTGCCGCCCACAAGGGCAATTTACAAAAAGCGCCCGCCCCGGAAAGGGGGCCTGACGCGTGGCCCTTACGGTGAACGGCACGGCCATCCCTTCCAGCGGGAAGGTGATATACAACGGCACATCGCTGAAGCAGGTGAACTTTGGCGGCACAAAGGTGTGGAACAGCGCCGTGGAAAAGCAGTATTCCATTTACAGCACGGCTGGCCGCTCGGGATGGTGGTCTTCTTTCGGAAATGGCGTGCTGGATTCCGGCCTTCGATACTGGACGGGGCGGGGGCAGATATTTTCCCCTTATATCGACCTGACCAGGTACACGAAAATAACCATCAATCTGTTTATTCAGATATCTGGTTCCGGAAGTGTAGAGCTGGCCTTCGGCTTTTGTAGAGAGGCAGCCCCTAACGATTGGATATGGTATAGGACGACTGGCGTTAAAAGCGGCTCAAATTGGACGGGACCGAATATATCTGGCACCTATGATATCTCTGGACTGACAGGCCGTCACCGGATTAAGCAGATGTCTATCAACGGCTCCGGCGACACGGTACACACCTTTTTGGGAAATTCATATTTCACATATCTGGAATAGGAGGTAAAAAATATGCCACAAAACGAAATGCTTTTATTCTGCGGGCGCAACCGCATCCGCTATGGCTATGCCCGCTGGGGCTACACGCGCGGCGGGGGCAAAACGTGGCACGGCGGCGCAGACGTGGAAGGGCTGGACGACACCACCATCCGCATGCCCGGCTATGGGCTGGGCGCAGGGCGCCATGCCATTTCCGGCACGGTGGTAACGGCGCGCAGGGTGGCGCAAAGCACCGGCAACCCCACGTGGGAATGGGGCTGGTATGTGTGCGTGAAGCTGGACGCAAACCAAACGCCGGACGCGGTGAACTATTTATACTTCTGCCACAACGCCAAAAACCTTGCGGCCGTGGGCCAGCGGGTGAAAACGGGCGACGCGCTGGCCGTAATGGGCAACACCGGCAACGCGGCGCTGGCCAGCCCGCCCTATGCGCACTGCCACTTCGAGGTGCGGGCCACGGCCACGGGCAGGGGGCTGAACCCCGCGCAGTACATGGGCTTTGAAAACGCGGTGGGCACCTTTGGCACGGCGCCGCAGCGCTTTGCGCCCTTTTCTTCGGGCGAATGCCTGGTGTGCGCGCGCGGCAGCGGGCCGCTTTCGGCCGGGGACATCCAGCTGCTGAAAGCCTGGGCCGAAAGCAAGGCGCTTTCCGAACAGGCCGTGCAGCTTCAGCCGGACGGCAGCGCGCTGGTGGGGCCGCTTTCGGCGGGCGACCAAATTTATTTTCAGCAGCACAACGCCGATATGTACGCGCAGTATGGCGTTTTGGGCCTGACACTGGAAAAATACCAGCCGCCGAAGGAAAACAGCGGCAGGGTGCGCATCACCACGGGCGGCAGCCGCCTGAACGTGCGCACCGACGCCGGCACGCACGCCGTGCAAATTGCGCAGGTGAACGACGGCGAGGAATACCCCTTTGCCGATAAGCAGAACGGCTGGTACTTCCTTCTGCTTGCGCAGGGCGCGGGCGGCTGGGTAAGCGGTGAATATGCGGTGGAGGTGTAACATATGACAGAATGGGGCGTGGTGGGCGTTGTTGTGGCGCTGGTGGGCTTTCTGGCCGCTACGGCCGGGCCCTTGCTGAAGCTGAACGGCGCCATCACGCGGCTGACGGTGGCGGTGGAGGGCTTTCAGAAATCTCTGGATAAGCTGGACAGCGAAAACCGCAACAGCCACAAAGACATCTATAAACGGCTGGACGGCCACGACACCGCGCTTGCCGAGCACGGCCAGCGCATCAAACATCTTGAGGAGGAATGAAACCATGGAAATGATGCAGGCATTGCAGGAATACATTAAGCCGGAACTTTTGGTGCTGGTGCCGCTGATGTTCGGCCTGGGGGCCGCGCTGAAGGCAGATAAACGCTTCCCCAGCGCCAACATCCCGTATACGCTGGCCGTGGCGGGCATGGCGCTGGCGGCGCTGTACGGCGCGGCCACCGCCCAGCTGGACGGCTGGCAAAGCGTGGCGCTGGCCGTGTTTACGGCCATTGTGCAGGGCGGGCTGTGCGCGCTGGCCAGCGTGGGCCTGCACCAGATGTATAAGCAGGCGAAAGAGAAAAAAGAAGAGCCCTAACCCAGGGGGCCCCGGCGCGGAACGCGCCGGGGCTTTTGCGCGGGCCGGGCGGGAGAAGCGCACATCCCCTGTGCCCGGCCCTGCCGCTTTGCACGGCGCATTTTCTGCGGCTGGTTGCCGCAGCCGCGCAAAACAAAACGTTGTGCCCGCCCTTTTCTGAAAAGAAGGGGGCGGGTTTTTTAGAAAGAGAGGAGAAAAGATATGCATCAAAGAGTAGATCCAAGCTATTCAACCCCCAAAGCAAATTCATCCCAGCAGCCTCCAACCAATCCGCCTTCCTCGCCTCAGAACGGAAACAGAAACGGTGATATCCAGTCTCAAATGAACCTTTTGCAAAGCTTCTACGCCCAGCAGCAGGCGGCCGCGGCCGCGCTGGAAGCCCAGCGCCGCGCCGCCGCCCAGGCCGCGTACGACCGCAGCATGACAGCCCTGAACAATTCCTACAACACCATGCAAAACAGCCTGAAGGGCAACTACAACTCCACGCTGGGCCAGCTGGAACAAAACTACAACACCGGCGTGGCTGGCGTGAACAAACAGGCCGATAACGCCCAGCAGCAGGCCTACATCAACTATATGATGAACAAGCGCGATATGGGCCAGCAGCTTGCGGCGCAGGGCCTTTCGGGCGGCGCCAGCGAAAGCGCGCTGGCGGGCATGTACAACAACTACGGCAACAGCCGCAACACCATCGATTCCGGCCGCAACGACAGCCTGGCCGATTTGATGAACGATTGGAACACCAACAAGGCCAGCGCCCTGCAGGCCTACAACAGCCAGCTTGCCGAAATGGCCATGCAAAAGGCAAACGCCGTGCAGCAGCTGGAAAACAACCTGGCCAACCTCATTGCCAATGCGGCCACGGCCAACTACGACACACAGTTCAGCCTTTCCAGCGATTATCTCTCCAAAATGATGGACCTTGCCAGCAAAGGCGGCAGCTATGCGGCCGCGGTGGCAAACCGCGCCTATTCGCCCACAAACGCCCTGCTTACAGCCAGCACCCAGCAGGGCGCGGCGGCCATGCCCGCTGTGTTCAACGCCTACCAGCAGGCGCAGCAGGCGCTGGACGCCCAACTGGCGGCGGCCAACCCCGGCCTTTACACCGTGCGCGGGGCAAGCGCGCTGCCCACCTATACGCTGTAGGACCCCCGCCGGCGGCGCAAACGGAACAGGGCGGCATCTTCGGATGCCGCCCTTTTTGCATGCTTGGGAAAGGAGAAAAACGTGAGCACAGCAAAGAAAAAATGGCAGGCCGAAAGCCCGCCCGCCCGTTTTGCACACAATTTTGCAAACGAAATTGAGCGCGACACCTGGGAAAAGGGGCAGCAGGCCGGGCGCTGGCTTTCGCAGCATATGTACAGCGAAAAAGAAAAGCGCGAAATGGAAAAAAAGCGGCG
>CDZO01008084.1_pt1 | contig 12233 bp, 20 predicted proteins | sample 480641 | NCBI WGS metagenome assembly CDZO01 (sample SAMEA3182088, study PRJEB8094) | gut metagenome | biome: human; feature: gut; material: Stool; isolation source: human stools | place: Canada | collected 2013-02-05
TTTTCTCTCGGACAGGGAGAAAGTCGGAGGGGGAATAGGGGGTGGGCGGAGGCTGTGGAAATGTGGTAAACCCGTAGGGTTTTCCATCATTTCCACAGCCGGAGCCAGGGGGGAAAGGGGGAGGTGACTTTCTCTTTAAGGCCCCGGAGGGGCCGCTCTTTGGCTCCTCCTTTCCCCCCTCCCGCCCGCAGGTCTTCTCCGTTGCAGCGGATTTTCTTTTTGTTACTTTTTCTTTTGGAGGTGCTTGCTTTGTTTATTAGGAGACGGAAAGGAAAACCAGAAGAAAGTAAGACTGTCCGGCAATGGGCGCTTTTGGGGAGGATACCCATAGATCCGTTACAGCCGTGTTACATATGGGAGACACAGACCGATGGACCGGTAACGGTTTATTATCATGAAAATAATATCCGAGAAATGACAGAAGAAGAAAAGGCAGATTTTTTAGCGGATCAGAAGGGCTATGGTCAGAGGTATTTGCAGCTGATAATTCAGGAGAAAAGGCGGTTGAAGAGAGAGCGTGGTGGTACAGAGTGAGGGATGAACAGGATAATATGGAGCAGCTGCGGGCGTTGTATCAAGAAAAAAATGAGCATTTGGAGAAATTTCTGGAGCCGGTCACGCCCTTTGAGTTCTATCGGGAGATCTTCCCGGTAGGTAGTTTTGAGAGAAAGGGTCATTTTGAGGATGCAAAAGGAAACGGGATTGCGGTGACGGTGCCGAAGGCCGCAGGGATTGCCCTGGAGATCCAGGAGGAAGGTAAGGCCAAACGCTACACCATCACCGATGAGCTGTCGGAGCTGTCGGAAGTCTACGATACGGACTTCACTATTATGTCCCCCCTGTCTTATTTTGGCCGGCGGCGATGCGGTAAGAATGCCAGGTATCTCTATGCCCTGGTCTTTGACCTGGATGGAGTGGGGATGCCCCAGCTCCGGGACACGCTGCACCAGATGAACAAGGATATTCTTCCCCAGGCAACCTTTGTCGTAAACAGTGGGACGGGGCTTCACCTGTATTATGTCCTGGAGGAGCCGATTCCTATGTACCCGCACAATCAGAAGTGCTTGAAGGAGTTGAAATATTCTCTCACCCGGCAGATCTGGAATAGGTACACCTCCACCATCAAGGAGCCGCAGATGCAGGGCATATTGCAGGGATTCCGGGTGGTTGGCTCTGGCTCCAAACTTGGTCGGGAATATCCTGTAACGGCCTACCGGCTCGGCGGGAAGGTGACGCTGGAAAAACTGCTGGAGTTTATCCCGGATAGCAACGGGGAGCAGCAAAAGCTCCTGGGACTCATGCGGAAAAGTCGGCTCTCGCTGGCCGAGGCGAAGGAGAAGTACCCGGATTGGTATGAGCGGCGGATTGTCAAGAAAGAGCGGCGGGGCCGCTGGACGGTCAAGCGTGACCTTTATGACTGGTGGTTGCGCCGGATCGGGGATGAGATCCGGGTGGGCCATCGGTTCTATGGCATTATGACACTGGCGATTTATGCAAAGAAGTGTGGGATAGATGAAGATGAGCTGCGGGAGGATGCCTTTTCTCTGCTGAAACCCTATGATGATATGAGTGTGGAGGATATTAACCGTTTTACAAAAGACGATGTGGTATGTGCCCTGGAGATGTTCAATGAGAACTATGTGACATTTCCCAGGGACGACATTGCGAAGCTCTCTGGCCTGTCTATGCCCATCAATAAGCGGAATTGGCGTAAGCAAAGAGAGCATTTGCAGTTTGCACGTGGTGTGCGAGAGGTTAAGGAAAAGCTGGGTGACGTCGTTTCTGGTGGTGGTCGGCCATCAGCACGTTTACAAGTTGCAGAGTGGCGCCAGCAGCACCCGGAGGGCCGCAAGGCCGACTGCCACCGGGACACGGGACTTGATCCCAAAACGATACGCAAGTGGTGGGAGTCTCTCTAAAGCTGTGTGACCTTCTTTTTCTTAGGCGGTGAGTAATTTATAAATGGCTACACATTAAGAAATTAACAACACTCACTTGCAACGCAAATGTATATTGAGTATAATAGTAGTAGAAAATAGTAGTTACGAGAGGAGCGATATTATGGCGAGCAAGGAGAATACGACACTTCGGATTGAGCCGGATCTGAAGAGACAGGCGGCAGCTCTTTTTAAGGCTCTCGGAATGGATTTAAGTACGGCAACGGGCATTTTTTATAGGCAGGCACTTCGGTATCATGGCTTGCCGTTTGATGTCCGACTGGATGAGCCGAATGAGGTTACCTATGCTGCGATGGCTGCGGCAGAAAAAGACGAGGATATGTATGGCCCGTTTGATAGCGTGGCAGATCTGATGGAGGCCCTGAATGCTTAAACCAGAATTTTCGGGGCAGTTCAAGAAAGATTACAAGTTGGCGGTCAAAAGGGGGTGTGATCCTAAAAAGCTGGAAGAGGTAATTTCCCTTTTATGCAGTGAAACGCCGCTGCCAGAGAAGTATCGGGATCACGCCCTTACCAATTCGAGGAACTATAAAGACATGAGGGAGTGTCATATACAGCCCGACTGGTTGCTGGTCTATAAGGTCGTTCAAGGTATGCTTATTTTGAAGCTAATTCGTACAGGTTCACATAGCGATTTATTTTAGGAGAGTGTTAGATGGGCGGGCTGGTCGAAGTAACACTGGAGATTGATGCAGAGCTGAAAATGCAGGCAGAAAAAATTTGTGCTATGGTGGCAGTAGGTTACCATTGACGCGCTGCAGGGGCAGCTTGAAGTAAATTAAATTGATTTTGCAATGGTATAGTGGTATAATATTAACAAAGATATGTGCGATTTTTTCCGCGGCTAACAGCATTTTGCCAGACCAGAACATCATAACTGTTTTGTTGTAAAATAAAGAGGTGATTATTATGGCAAAAAAAAAGAAACGCATGGCTGCTGTCATCGTGATAAGTCTGTTTGCTGTAATGAGTTTATGCGGTATGGCAGTTGCCGGACAGCAAGCTATGGATCGTTCAGATTTCCATGGTAGCGAAGATAATGTACTTGATCAAGCTGCGATTATTGATGAAGAAAATAGTATGCTTGTAGGGAAAGAGGTGGAAGACACTACCCCGCTTACAGCAACGAAAGGTATGAAAGGAACACCAGGCATAGTAGAAGATACGAAATCAAATGAGATAGTGAAGTCATTTGCCGATGAAGTAGTAGAACCAATCAACATAATAGATTTTGAAACCACCGACAGTGTAACACCAGAGGTGATTGTACCGAATGGGAGTGCTGCAATTTTTAGCCAGGCTGGTGGTACGGGATGGGTTTGTAATGATGGGGACGAGTTAATATACCAATTTGAAAAATTCCCGTCTGAGGTTGGAGCGCAAACTTTGGTGATAGGGTATATACTGGATGGCGTTATGTATCCAGGAGAAAAGTATTTAGTTGAGGACGGAGAATATAGACATAAAATTGACAAATCAGGTGAGTATTTTGTTTATGTAATAAACGCCTCGTCTGATCCCTTGTCGTTAAAAAGTGGCAATATATGTAATTGAAAAGTAAGGAGGAAAAATTATGCGCTATTTTAAGAGACTGGTTGCAATGATGATGGTAATGGTAATGGCGTTGTCGTGCACTGCCACTGCATTTGCGACGGAGGCAGATGAGGTCGAAGGTACGGCTCATGAGCTGTACTATACCACATATAACGAAAAGGGTGAGATTGTAGAAGAGGGTATTATTCCTCTGAACGAAAATGGTAAATATACATGGACAGACTCCTTAACCTTGGGGAATGGGTGGTATACCTGTTTTCGTCAGCCGGGTCCCAAGGCTTTTTATGCTACCGATGACACTAAATTGACATTTTCGTATAAACTTGATAGAAGCGCAAAAATTCAATATTATTTCTATCAAGATACTGTGGCGGAGACAATATACCCTACGACATGGAAATCTGGAACTAAAACATCAAGTGGAACCTCTATTTCGTACACAACGAATAAGGATGCCTATTATTTTGTCGGAGTGACCAATGTTTCGTCCGATGATATTACCATCTCGAATGTGTCATTTGTGTTCTAAAGGTTAAAACGAATTAACACGGTACTATAAGGGATTGAACGAACATTCCGGCTCTCGCTGGAGCGCGCAAAAGCACTTTCATACTGACGCCTAAACGGGGCGGCGGTGTGAAAGTGCTTTTTTACTTTCTCACCGAGAAAGTAAAAAAGTGGTGGGATTAGCAATAAGCTGAACTTGCTTTAGTTGGCTTAATATGGTACAATATATAGTACAAGATATGGTGCATAATATGGAATGGAGGTGTGTACTATGATCGCAATTAACTTTTCGACTGCTCGTGGTCGGCTGAAGGATTTCTGCGATAGAGTGACCGACAAAGGAGAAACGGTAATTGTAACCAGGAAAGCCGAAAAAAATGTGGTGATCATCAGCGAAGAACGTTTTAATGAGTTGGAGAAGGCAGAGCGGAATGCTGCCTATCTGGGAAAGCTGGAAAGAGGTCTGGAGCAGGTGCGCGCCGGCTTTGGGATTGTGAAAACGATGGAGGAGCTGGAGGCGATGGCGGGCGATGGCACATAACATTACCTTCTCGCCTGACGCCTGGGCGGATTACCTGTACTGGCAGTCAGAGGATAAGAAAACGCTGAAGCGGATCAATAAGCTGCTCCAGGAGCTGCAGCGTGATGGAGCTGTGCAGGGGATAGGAAAAGCGGAGCTGCTGCGGAAAATCAAGGGTATGAGCAAGCGCATTGATGATACGAACCGGCTCGTCTATACCGTTGAAAATGACAGTATTATCGTTTTGTCATGCCGTGGGCATTATGAGGACTGATTGGAGGGAAAGCCGTGTCTCGAAAAGTCTTGCAGATCGGCTATGAGCCGGAGCGTGATCGCCTGACTTGGGATGGTTGGGACATTCACTGTGGTCAGGGTATGGAGGTGCTGCTCCCGGATCGGCTCGATGGCGGCACATGGCGGGCCGTCTCCTTTGAGTACAATGACGAGGGATGGTATATGCCGGGGTATCCTGGTGTGTCGCCGGTTGGCCTGTGGGCGCGTGAAAGAGCGGAGGGCTGATATGAATTGCCGCTATACTGATGAAGAGCTGAAGGAAGATGTGGAGCGTACCATTGGGATTAGAGCGAAGGATATTGAGAAAATCCAGTTCTGCGGCCTGTGGCATATTCGATTCCGGGCTTTTGGTACTGACTTTTATTATTATCGGGCCGATTCCGATGACACGGTGCACTTGGTTGAGTCGCCATGGAATTGGCAATAGATTTTGTTCCAAAAAGATACGATGCACTCAATAAGTGCGGAAATGTTAAGGGAAATTGGTTTTCAAATAATGGAGGTTCCCCTATAATGAAACTCAACGAAAAGCTTCATTCTTATAGAAAAAAGTCCGGCTTGTCACAGCAAGAGCTGGCGGAACAGTTGGATGTATCGCGTCAATCTGTTTCAAAGTGGGAAACAGGAATTACGGTACCATCCGTCGAAAAGCTTATTTTATTGAGTAAATTATATAATGTGCCACTTACTATTTTGACGGATGATGATGTTGAGTTAAAGGAAAATACAGACCTCCAACCTGTTACAAATACAAAAAAAAATCCCTCAATTTTGTTGCGAATGGGACTTGTCGTCGTCGTTGCTATCGTTGTTATATCAGGAAGTCTTATTCTTAGGCACATAGGTGTATCGAAAGAAGAAAGTTTGCCCCTTGATGAAATCTCAGCAGTAAATACAGAAGAATTGGGAGATTTAGAGAAAGGGGATTTATCAGCTACAGACGATATTCCTTAATCTTATGGGGATAGCTACTATGGGGATTTTGTTAGTTTTATAGGACTTTGTGCCTATTTTAACTAAAATACTTTTATAAGGAGTGTAAAAAATGAAGAAATGCATGATCTCCATAGTACTGGGGTGCCTCATGGTTATGAGTGTGTCAGGAGCAGCTATGGCTGCCTCCGCTGAGCCTGATGCGCTGGCTCTCTCCGGTGTAGAGGTTTCTTCGCTGGCACCTGTTGTTATGGACGGGGCAACCAGAGTAGCCATTGTAGGCAGTGAAAATAACCGTGCTGTGGCTGACGAAGTAAGTCTGGAGGATCTCCCCAACAAGGAAATTGGGAATGTAGAGGACGGTATCATTTCCGGTGTCGCCAAGGCAACCAGTTCTGTGAATTGGACCATTGAAGCGGATACTGCTATGCAGGCCACAACATCATTTTCGCTGGAGGCTGATGAAACAGTTACCATTAACTGTTCTTACTCTCCCAGAAGTGCCAGCGTAGACTTTGGACTAATTGCTCCAGATGGGAAATTTTACTATGTTTCTGGCAGCAACGGAAGCATTAACAAGACACTGCGAGTGACACAGCGAGGTCAGTATTATTTTGCGGTGAATAACAACTCCGACAATACTATCACTGTTACGGGGTTCATCAATTACTAAGTCATAATGGAAAAGGGACTGCCTTCCTTGGGGGAAAGGCAGTCCCTTTTTTGCTTTCTGTATTGCTATAAAAGTATAAATATAGTAAAATAGAAAAATAGATTTATAGATAACTACAATTCTACAAAAGAGGAGTGATGACAAATGATTATTGCAGTAGCCAACCAGAAAGGTGGCGTCGGCAAGACAACTACGGCCCAGGCTCTTGCTGCAGGTCTGGCCGGGAAGGGGTACAAGGTTCTGGGGATCGATCTCGATCCCCAAGGGAACTTCTCATCGGCCTGTGGCGTGGAGAGCTACAATGTACCTACGGTCTATGAGGTGATAAAACGGGGGGCCACTATCCAGGATGCCATGCAGCACGCAAAGGGCGGCTATGACCTGGTGCCGGCGAACATCATGCTGGCCGGAGCCGAGCAGGAGCTATCCCAGACCGGCAAGGAGCATCGGCTGAAGGAGGCCGTGGCTCCGGTCGCCGGCGACTACGATTTCATTGTGATTGATACGCCGCCCTCTTTGGGTGTGCTGACGGTGAATGCCTTTACTTGCGCCAGCGATATTCTGATTCCAACCACGGCTGGGATCTTCGCCACGGCCGGGATCTCTCAGCTCAATGAGACAGTCACCAGCGTCCAGAAGTATTGCAATCCTGGTGTGAAGATCCGGGGCATTCTTTTTACCAGGTTCAATCCCAGGGCCAATATCAGCCGGCAGATCAAGGAGCTGGCGGAGCAGCTGAGCGAGTATATCTCGGCCCCGATCTACAAGACCTATATCCGCTCTGCGGTGGCTGTGGAGGAGGCCCAGGCGAACCGGGCCGATATATTTGACTATGCTGGGAAATCTACGGTGGCAGAGGACTATAGGACCTTTATCGAGGAATTTCTGAAAGGGGTAAATGAGTGATGGCAGGAAAAGCAAAGTTCGACCAGGAGGCTGCGTTCAAGTCTATCATTGGGGCTGGCCGGGAGCCGGAGGTTCAAGAGCCGTCTGTGACGAAAGAGAAAAATAAGGATCGGGTACAGCGGTCATATTTTCTGGATCGAGATATAGATAAGGCATTGAGAAGGTTTGCACTGGATAAAGAAAAGAATCTTACTGAGACAATTAACGATGTCTTACGGCAAGCTCTTTACGAATATTTGTAAATTAGGAGGAGCAATGGAAAGTATAAAATATAAATTTTGGAAATACTTAGTAGTAATATTAACAATTTTGGTTGTAGGAATTTTTCTATTAATAAACTCCAGACAATCTGTGGAGGATTTTTTCTTAAAAAACAGTAACGAAGCGGCAGAAATTTTGTATCGTGAGGAATTTAAAACAGATAGATATTTGGTATTTTATTTTGATAAAGAAGGATATATTTCTTGTGCAGTTATTAAAAAAAATCTAATTGGATATCAAGTTTTAAGAACAAGTGGACGGCTTACCTTGGAAACTAAAGGATATTTATGTAGCTTTTATAAAGATAAGGGAGAGAATCAGTGGCTGGACTGGGGAATTATAACCGATAGTACAATAGAAAATGTAAGAGCAGATGGAATGTTAATGAATATAATTGACAATATACCATATGGATTTCGGATATTCTGGCTTACTGGTTCTGGAGCAGAACCAGTAAATCATACAGAGGGCAGGATGATGATATCATCCTGCCCTCTGTATGATTTAATATGGAATGCTGTGAATTGTGCAAGTAATCGACCACTGGTCTTTAGTATTGGAAAGAGAAAAACTACCGGCAGCAGAGTCGGTACCAGGAGTAATACTAATAGATCCGTTTACTTTGGAGTAAGTATGAATGTACTTTAAGACAGCTTCAGCCGTATTTCCATCACCAGTGAGTTTGTTTTTAGAAAGCGTGAGGGACAAATTCATGTCTGCCGCATAGGTACTATACTTCGGATGGACAATAGACTCTTCGAAAGACCACACTCGTCCCCCATTCGGAACAGAATCGGCAGAATAAATTTTTAGACTCTGATGCATATTATCAGTTCCGGAAATGCTGGTTTTGAGTGCAGTAAAACCACCAAACCAAGTTACGCCAATAAAATCTTCTCCAGGAGTAGGGTTATTACTATTACTACCAATGATATCAGGTCGTGCCCAACCAGCAGTACCAGTAAGAGTACAAGAGACACCGCCGTTGTTCAGAGAATGGGTTCCGGCAAAGGTAATAGTTAATTTTCCGCGAGAAGCAGTAGCTGTTTTTTGGGGAATAGGTGCATCGTTAAGATCAAGAAAATTTTCTTCGCCAATAGCTTTTACTTCATTTTCAGAAAGAAGGCGACTATCAGTGACAGTTAATTCTCCATTGACAATGTCATAAGATTCTTCAACGAAAACTGTGGCGGATACAGAGCCAAGAGAACCGGATGTGCCATCAAGATTTTGAGTTTCTGGTGTGACTTCAGTAACAATGTAGGCATCAGGAAATTCAGGAGAATAAACAACAGGAGCTTGATGGGAGGGGGTAATTGCAGATGCAGAAAGGGTTAAGGAAGTGATCAGAGTAGATACGACAAGGCCAAGAGAAAGTAATTTTGACAGTTTCATGAAAGCTCCTCCTTGAGGCAAAATTTTACAGCAGACTTGATTATATCACGAAATGAAATCATATCAAGAGCAAATTTATATTCAATAACGGTTTACCCGTTACGCTATGCGTGAACGGGTAAACCGTTATACGGTTATTTTCCTGCGTATGCTGTTGACTTCCTCATTTATTTATGGTAGTATGAGGATGGGTTAGAAGAGTATTTTTGTGGGGCTGCGGTCGGCGTCAGTAGAATGCTGCAGCAGGATTTGATGCTCGTCTGGGCGAGGGTAAATAGTAATTAGGCCCAGAGCGTCTTGGCCGGGAGCTGCCGGTCAGGGGTTTAGCAGTTTGCTAATACAGAAGCCATATCAGGGTTGATACTCCTGTATGGTGTGCGGGCTTGCCGAAGTAACCTTTGTGAACTGGAAAGCGCACCATGGACCCCAGAGTAAGTAATCTTTGTGAAAGCCTGGGTAAGCAAAATGTATCGTGTCCCTCCCCACCTTTTGATAGTAGCCAGGATACTGTAGATCTCCTGGAGAGTTGCACCCTCTACAAAAGTGCCGACAGATCTCGAACTGCCGTAGATCTCAATAAATCGGGGCTGCACACATAAGCAGTTCAAAAAAGTGTCGGGAGCAATCCCAAAACCGTCACACATAAGACGCTAAAAAGTGTATTTGCCGATTGCCGAGTCTCCGAGGGGAGCTGACATGAGGCGGCCTTAGCTTTAACTGATATAAACAGCATAATTTATTTAACTTATTTACGGTATATAATGTAAATAAGCTATTGAAACGAAAAGATAAATCTATATTACTATAAAAATAGAAAAATAGATTTATAGAAAAGTGGATATATAGAAAAATTGCGGCCAAAGGAGGGAGAAGTTTCCGTGGGACGGCGAAATAAGGCATACTCCAAGGATCTTCACCAGCAAGCCTATGACCGCTTGACTGGGATGCAGGCGTTTGGCGAGAGCAAGAAGGAAGCCGTGGCCAACGGAACAGAGAAGGAGAAAATTTTCTCCTTCAACACCTACAAGTCATATTGGAAGCATACAAAGTATTTCATCAAGTACATCAAGGAAAATCACCCGGAATGCACCACTTTGAAGAGCGCAAAAAAATATGTGAATGAGTGGCTGCAGACCAGAGTGGACCAGGGCCTTTCTGCATGGACGGTCCAGCTGGAGGCCAAGGCCATGGGAAAGCTGTACGGCATTTCTCCGGATGATGAAAACTACTTCAAGCCCCCAAAACGGAACCGGGAGGACATCAAACGGAGCCGCGGAGACCGGGTAAGAGACAAGCATTTCTCAAAGACCAATAATGACGAGCTGATCAAGTTCTGCAAGGGGACGGGCCTGCGCCGGGCGGAACTGGGAGAGCTGCGAGGGAAAGACCTGGTTACCAGGGAGGAGATCGAGGCGGAGATTTCCCAGATAGAAAGCCGGCCGGCAGAGGAACTGACGCCAGCTGATACAAAGCGGCTTGAAATGCTCCAGGACACCCGGTTGTTTGAGGGGGACTACTTTACCCATGTCCGCAACGGAAAGGGCGGACGGGAGCGTATGAGCCCCATTATTGGGCCGAATACGGAGCAGATCGTAGAACGGATCAAAAGCACACCGGCAGAGGAAAAGGTGTGGCAGCATATCCATCAGAGTGCCGATATACATGGGTACCGGGCGGAGTACGCCACAATCATTTATAAGGCGAAAGCCAGGGCCATTGAGGAGATTCCTTATGACCGGGTGAACAAAGGAAGTGGGCGGAAATATCAGAGCGATGTCTATATCTGCCGGAAGGATGAGGCTGGGCGGAAGCTGGACAAGGTGGCCATGCTGGTGTGCAGCAAGGCCCTGGGCCATAACCGGATCAGCGTCGTGGCCGACAACTACATCCGGGGCCTGTAAGGAGGGGTGGGCCGTGAGCGAGTTTGTAAAAAAGACGATGATAGGATATAAAGAGCTGGACGGTGGCCACTCTGACCCGGAGTGTACCCATGTGATCCTGACCCTGAAGGAGTACGATGGCCTTTTGCGGGAGATCTCCCAGGCGGAGCAGAAGGCCAGGGACGAAAAGAGAAAGGCCGAGGAAGAAAAAAGGGCTTCTCAGAATAGGGAGCAGCAGACGGTTCAAAAAGCAAACCAGGTGATAGAAAAATGGATGAAGGCGCTGGAAAAAGAGAAGGCCGAAAGCGCCTATCAGAAGGGGTTGAATGAAAACCTGCTGCGTATTGCCAGGGAAAGGGCCAATGCGGATCGAAAGCTGAAGCCCAAGAAGGAGCACTCCGGCTATGTGGTGGTGGTATCGTCAGAAAAGATCTATCGGTATAAACATGGCCGCAGACTGGAATCAGTGAAACTATGGGAAACCGTGATTCAAAGCCCATATTCGATAGAGTTTCCAGCAAAGCAGGCAAAGAAGCTGATACTGCAAGAGTTTTTCCCAGAAATCGGGGAATGGGAAGCTGCCAGGTTAGGGATAGAACGATGGGTTGCCGGTGACTATGAGGATTTCCTGATTGCTGCGGATAAAAATGAGGAATTTATGAAGCAGAATGTGGCTCTGATGGGACACCGGAGTTTCAGGGCCAACTATCGGGCAGGGTACTGGGAAGTGGTGTTAGTTCATACAAGGCCCTTAGGGGTTGTCCCAAAGGATATGCGAGTGAGCTGAAGGAGGTAGAGATGATGAAACTGGGACTGTGCGCGGAGGATGCGGTAACACATAATCTGGCCGTGGTATGGACTGGCCTGGACGCCGGGGAGCTGAAGGAAGGGGAGCAGCTGGAGATCCAGGTGGCTGGTCACTGGATTGAGGTCGTGCTGGAGCGAGATCCTGACGGTGGATGGAGCTGGCGGGACCTGGAGAGCGGATGGGTGCTGCGGCGTACCAATGCGGCCCCTATCGGAGTAAGGAAAGATAATGTCTGAAATTAGCCTGTCCAGGGACCTTGAAAGAATGCCCAGGACAGGCTATAATGACAATTAAAAATAGGGAAAAACTCTATTGATAATATATGCCGAGTAAGGAGGCTATGTGAGTGTAAATTTAACCTGTCGAGAGATGGGGAAAAACTCTATTGATAATATATGCCTCATAGAAGGCCCTTTTGGGGCCTGGAAATGGTCTTGTTTTTTCTCTCGGACAGGGAGAAAGTCGGAGGGGGAATAGGGGGTGGGCGGAGGCTGTGGAAATGTGGTAAACCCGTAGGGTTTTCCATCATTTCCACAGCCGGAGC
>CDZO01013016.1_pt1 | contig 11978 bp, 9 predicted proteins | sample 480641 | NCBI WGS metagenome assembly CDZO01 (sample SAMEA3182088, study PRJEB8094) | gut metagenome | biome: human; feature: gut; material: Stool; isolation source: human stools | place: Canada | collected 2013-02-05
TTCCCGGAGCTTTTTCATGGCGATGCTGACACTCGCTTTGGTATAATCCAGCTCGTTCGCAATATCAATGGAGCGCACGAAGCCTTTGCGCTCTTTTAACATTAAAATGCTTTCCAAATAATCCTCGGATGATTCATGGATCTGCATGCGTGTGCCTCCCTTTGACACATTATTGATAATTAAAGAGTAGCATAATCCCGAACTTTTAGCAAGTTCGGGAAAAATGGAGCAAAATTATGGGGTTAGCTATTGACAACTTTGGTTAGTCGTGGTAAACTTCATGCTGTTGAAAGAGGTTAGTTAAAACTAACTTTTGCGCTTGAACAGCGTTTGGGAAGGAGGCAAGGGGAGTGATGCCTTTGACGATGGCAAAACCGGGCGAAACGGTGACGATTCGAAAAATTACCGGCAAGGACGAAGTGCGTCAGCATCTGGCGGAGTTGGGATTCGTAGTAGACGGTTCTGTCACGGTGGTGAGCGAGATTGCGGGAAATCTGATTCTTCAGGTGAAGGAAAGCCGTATCGCGCTGGACAGAACATTGGCGAACCGTGTGATGATTTAAAGGAGGAACCGAAATGAAAACACTGAAGGACGCAAAGGTGGGAGAGACCGTAAGGGTGAAAAAACTGTACGGCGAGGGCCCGGTAAAGCGGCGTATCATGGACATGGGAATCACCAGAGGCGTTGACCTGCATGTGCGCAAGGTAGCCCCGCTGGGTGATCCGATGGAGCTAAACGTGCGCGGATATGAACTGAGCGTACGCAAGGCTGATGCGGAAATGATCGAGGTTGAATGAGTGTCCGTTTTTGCAAAGGGGTTAGTGTAAGCTAACAACTGCTGGCGGCTCATGAATAAGAGGAGGCAGAGAAATGAGTATCACCATTGCGCTTGCCGGAAACCCGAACTGCGGCAAGACAACCATGTTCAATGACCTGACAGGGTCAAATCAGTACGTTGGCAACTGGCCTGGCGTTACCGTGGAAAAAAAGGAAGGCCGGTTGAAAGGGCATAAGGATGTCGTCATCCAGGATCTGCCCGGCATTTATTCCCTCAGCCCCTATACTCTGGAGGAAGTGGTCGCTCGCGGATTTCTGGTGAAAGAAAAACCGGATGCGATCATCAACATTGTGGACGGCACCAACGTGGAGCGCAATCTTTACCTTACCACACAGCTGCTGGAGCTGGGTATCCCTGTGGTCATCGCGGTGAATATGATTGATATCGTGCGCAAAAACGGAGACAAAATCGACCTCGCGAAGCTGGGCGCAGAGCTTGGATGCGCGGTGATGGAAACGAGCGCCTTGAAGGGCGAGGGCAGTATGGCGGTTGCGGAAAAAGCCATCGCCATCGCCTCGGGCCGCGCGGCCAATGAGCAGCCCCATGTGTTTACGGGAAGTGTGGAGCATGCCATTGCCCACATCGAAGAATCCATCTCCGACAAAGTGGATGCGCAGAACCTGCGCTGGTACGCTATCAAGCTTTTTGAGCGCGATGAAAAAGTGGCTGCGGAGCTGGACCTCGGCAGCCGTCTGATGACGCATTTGGAGACACATATCAAAGACTGCGAAAAAGAGCTGGACGACGATGCGGAAAGCATCATCACAAACCAGCGTTATGCATACATCAGCAAGGTTGTAGACCACTGTGTGAAAAAGAAGGCGGCCAGACACAGCATGACGGCTTCCGACAAGATCGACCGTATCGTAACAAACCGCGTTCTGGCGCTACCGATTTTTGCCGTAGTCATGTATCTGGTCTATTGGATCGCCATGGGACCGTTCGGCAGCTTTTTGACGGACTGGACAAACGATGTATTTGCCGCTGAATGGCTGCAGGGCGGAGCGGCCGCGCTGTTGGAGGGCTGGGGCGTGGCCGGCTGGCTCACGGGCCTTATCGTCGACGGCATCATCGGCGGTGTGGGCGCGGTGCTGGGCTTTGTGCCTCAGATGCTTGTACTGTTCCTGATGCTCTCCGTTCTGGAGGACATCGGTTACATGGCCCGCATTGCATTTATTCTGGACCGTGTTTTCCGCAAATTCGGCCTCTCGGGAAAGAGTTTCATCCCAATGCTCATCGGCTCCGGCTGCGGCGTGCCGGGTGTTATGGCGTCCCGCACCATTGAAAATGACCGCGACCGCAAGATGACCATTATGACCACCTGCTTTATCCCGTGCGGTGCGAAAATGCCCATCATCGGCCTGTTTGCGGGAGCGTTGTTCGGCGGCAGCGGCCTTGTGGCTGTAAGTGCATACTTCATTGGTGTGGCAGCTATTGTTATCAGCGGCATTATGCTGAAGAAAACAAAGCCTTTCGCGGGCGAACCGGCGCCCTTTGTCATGGAACTGCCCGCTTATCATGTGCCAAGTGCGAAAAACGTGCTGCATGCCACATGGGAGCGTGGCTGGAGCTTCATTAAACGCGCAGGCACCATCATTCTTGCTTCCTCCGTTGTATTGTGGTTTCTGCAGGGCTTTGGCTTTACGGACGGCTCCTTTGGCATGGTGGAGGACAACAACAGCAGCCTGCTTGCTGTTGTCGGCAGCGCTGTGTCCTTCATCTTTGCGCCGCTTGGCTTTGGTGATTGGCAGTCCACCGTGGCTACCGTCACAGGCCTGATTGCCAAGGAAAACGTGGTGTCGACTTTCGGCGTGCTGTTTCATGTGGGCGAAGAAGTTGCGGAAGATGACGCGAATCTCTGGTCTGCCGTCGCGCTGCATTATACGCAGCTGTCCGCATACAGCTTTATGCTGTTCAATTTGCTGTGTGCGCCGTGCTTCGCCGCTATGGGCGCCATCAAGCGCGAAATGAACAACGGGAAATGGACGCTCGCGGCCATCGGATACATGTGTGTGTTTGCCTATGCTGTTTCGCTCATCACCTATCAGTTGGGAGGTCTTATCACAGGCGAGACTGCGTTCGGGGCCGGCACTGTTGCCGCTCTGTTGGTTCTTGCATTCCTGATCTACATGCTGGTACGCCCCAATCAATACAACGCGGATTATAAGCGCGGTGGGGCAGCCTCCGGCAAGCTGAACGGCAAGATCAATGTTTGATGATGCCGTGTTTTGATTCCGGTTCTTCCGGGGTGCCCGTAAAGGCCGCTGCACGTGCGCTGCGGCGGCCTTTGCTTTGGAAAAGGAGGTTCGTTATGATGACTGCGGTCGTTTTGGTTCTGCTGACATTGTGCGTGTGCTTCGGTATCCGCTCCTATGCAAAGAAACTGCGGCAGGGCGGCGGCTGCTGCGGCGAACGGGAGCCGGCAGAAAAAAAGGTGCGCGTGGCGGACCGGAACAGGAGCCATTATCCCTATCATGCTGTTCTGAAAATAGACGGCATGGTGTGCGCAAATTGCGCGCGCCGTGTGGAAAATGCCATCAACCGCATGGACGGATACTGGGCTGAGGCGGACGTGGCCGGCGCGCGGGCAAACGTGCACTGCAAGGAAAAGCCGGATCTGGGACAGTTGAAAGAAGCTGTCCGGGCGGGCGGCTATACGGTGCTGTCTGCGGAATGCGCCGAAGACGCGCGTCACGCCGGCTAGCATGGTGCTGCACGCAAAAGATTTTCGGTGTGTTTTGTTTGACTTTTTCGCGGGCTTGTGCTATATATAAAAGGTACAAGGAAAAAGGCGCTGATGGAGACAGTAAGCACCGTGCAAAAGCCAAAGCGAACCGGGGAGAGTGGAAGCCCGGTGCAAGTAGTACTCTGCCGAATATCCCTCCGGAGCTGCAGGCTGAACCGCTAGTAAGCCATGCCGGTTTTTCACCGTTATCGAAAGCGCGTATGCTGGTACGCTGCAATAGGTGGTTCGCGAAGCAATGTCTTCGTCCTGTTCGCAGGACGGAGGCATTTTTTTGTATTTGACAGTGAAAGACGTTTCAAAAGCAGGAACGCATGCGGTAAGCGCCGTCGTGTGTGGTTTCATAAAAAAGCAAACTTGCTGCAGGAGGATTTTGACGTGTTGTATGACAAGGTATCCGCAAATCTGAATTTTATCGAGCGGGAAAAGGCTGTGGAGAAGTTCTGGGAGGACAACCAGATCTTCGAAAAGAGCATCGACTCGCGCAGAAACGGCCGGACATATACATTTTATGACGGCCCGCCGACAGCCAACGGAAAACCCCATATCGGCCATGTGGAAACACGCGCCTTTAAGGATATGATCCCGCGTTATCACGCGATGAAAGGCTGCATGGTGCCCCGTAAGGCAGGATGGGACACGCACGGCCTGCCTGTGGAGCTGGAGGTGGAAAAGCTCCTGGGGCTGGACGGCAAGGAACAAATCGAGGAATACGGCCTGGAGCCGTTCATCCAGAGGTGTAAGGAGAGCGTTTGGAAATACAAGGGCATGTGGGAGGATTTTTCTCACACGGTTGGTTTTTGGGCGGATATGGAGCACCCTTATGTCACTTATGATAACGCCTACATTGAATCCGAGTGGTGGGCGCTGAAAAACATTTGGGAAAAGGGCCTGCTTTACAAGGGATTTAAAATCGTGCCCTATTGCCCGCGATGCGGGACGCCGCTGTCCAGCCATGAAGTGGCACAAGGGTACAAGGACGTGAAGGAGCGCTCCGCCATCGCCAAATTCAAGGTGAAGGATGAAGACGCTTACATCCTTGCGTGGACGACCACGCCCTGGACGCTGCCTTCCAATGTTGCACTGTGCGTACACCCGGATGAGCGTTATGTCAAGGTGCGCATGAACGGGGACGGCACCGTCTATTATCTGGCGGAGGCTCTGGCGGATACCGTACTGGGCGAGGGCGCTTATACGGTGCTGGAGGCCTATACAGGACGCGATCTGGAATATAAAGAATACGAGCCGCTGTTCGCATTCGTACAGCCGAAGGAAAAGTGCTGGTATGTGGTATGTGACGGTTACGTCACGCTGACGGACGGCACGGGCATCGTGCATATCGCGCCGGCTTTCGGTGAGGACGATGCGAATGTGGGACGTAAATACGGCCTGCCGCTGGTGCAGCTTGTGGACGCAAAGGGCGAGATGACCAAAGAAACCCCTTGGGCGGGTATGTTCTGCAAAAAAGCGGACAAGGAAGTGCTCAGGGATCTGGAAACGCGCGGCCTGCTGTTCAGCGCGCCGGTATTTGAGCATAGCTATCCGCACTGCTGGCGCTGCGGCACACCGCTCATCTACTATGCCCGCGATTCCTGGTTCATCAAAATGACGGAGGTAAAGCAGGATCTCATCCGCAACAACAATACCGTCAACTGGGTGCCGGAGAGCATCGGCAAGGGTCGCTTTGGAGACTGGCTGGAAAACGTGCAGGATTGGGGTATCAGCCGCAACCGTTATTGGGGCACGCCGCTGAATATTTGGGAATGCGAGTGCGGTCACCGCCATTCTGTCGGCAGCATCGAAGAACTGAGATCCATGTCCGATAATTGCCCGGACAAGATCGAGCTGCACCGGCCGTATATCGATGCGGTCACCATTAAGTGCCCGCACTGCGGCAAGCAGATGAAACGTGTTCCCGAGGTCATCGACTGCTGGTTCGATTCGGGCGCCATGCCTTTTGCACAGCACCATTATCCCTTTGAAAACAAGGAGTTGTTCGAGCAGCAGTTTCCGGCGGATTTTATTTCTGAATCCGTGGATCAGACCCGAGGCTGGTTCTATTCGCTGCTGGCTATCTCCACGCTGATTTTCAACAAGGCGCCCTATAAGAATGTCGTTGTCACGGGGCTGGTACAGGACGAAAACGGCCAGAAGATGTCTAAGTCCAAGGGCAACGCGGTCGATCCGTTCGAGGCGCTGGCGAAGTACGGCGCGGACGCCATTCGCTGGTATTTTTATACGAACGGGGCGCCTTGGCTGCCCAAACGCTTTTCAGACAAAGGCGTGCAGGAAGGCCAGCGCAAGCTGATGGGTACGCTGTGGAACACCTATGCATTCTATGTGCTGTATGCCAACATCGATGCATTCGACGCTACGAAATATGCGCTGGAATACGACAAATTGTCTGTGATGGACAAATGGATCTTGTCCAAAATGAACTCTATGGTAAAATCCGTGGATGAAAATCTGGCAGCTTACGCCATTCCCGAGGCGGCGCGCAGCTTGCAGGAGTTTGTGGATGATCTGAGCAACTGGTACGTGCGCCGCAGCCGCGAACGGTTCTGGGGCAAAGACATGCCGCAGGATAAGATCAACGCCTATATGACGCTGTACACCGCTCTTGTGACCACAAGCAAGGCTGCCGCGCCCATGATCCCTTTCATGGCGGAGAGCATCTACCAAAATCTGGTGCGCAGCCTGGATAAGGGCGCGCCGGAGAGCGTTCACTTGTGCGGTTTCCCCGAAGCGGACGAGCGCCGCATCGACGCGCAGCTGGAGCGGGATATGGACCTTGTGCTCAAAATCGTGGTGCTGGGCCGGGCGGCGCGCAACGGTTCAAACCGTAAGAACCGCCAGCCTCTGGCGCAGATGTTTGTGAAAGCGGAGGAGGAGCTCGGGGATTTCTACAAAGAAATCATCGAGGATGAGCTGAACATCAAGGCCGTGACCTTCACGCAGGACGTTTCCGCGTTTACCTCGTACAGCTTCAAGCCCCAGCTCAAGACGCTGGGCCCCAAATACGGCAAGCGCCTGGGCGAGATCCGCACCGCGCTGATGGAGCTTGACGGCAGTGCAGCAAAAAAAGAACTGGATGCAAACGGTGTGCTCCGTCTGGAACTGCAGGGGGGAGCCGTTGAACTGGCGCCGGAGGACCTGCTCATCGAGATGACGCAGTCTGACCGGTACTTCACCGTTGAGGACGGCGGCGTGACGGTGGCCATTGATACGGAGCTGACGGAAGCGCTCATCGAAGAGGGCTTTGTGCGTGAGCTTGTGAGCAAATTCCAAACCATGCGCAAGGAAGCGGGCTTTCATGTGGAAGACCATATCCGGGCCTATGCCTCCGGCAACCGAAAGATCGAGGCGCTGCTCGCAGCAAACAGCGCGCAGGTAGGCGGCGATATTCTGGCGGATGCGGTGTGCACAGGAAGCCTCGCAGGCTACACCAAGGAGTGGGACGTCAACGGAGAAGCGGTCACACTCGGAGTGGAGCGCATCTGATTTTAAAAGAAAACACCCCGAAAAGTTACAGCGCGCGTTGCGCGCTGTAACTTTTTTGCGTAAAATGGAGGGAAAATTGCGTTTCAACTTGTACAATCGCGCCGTTTATATTATAATAATATCTTGTGCCGGCCTGCTTTTTTGACGTGCCGCACAGTTGAAGCGTTCCGGCTTTGGGGACGCTCCGGGAAAGTATCGCATGAGGGAAATGGACGAGAGAGGGGAAAAGAAACATGGCAGATTATTTTGCTATGGACAGCCGGCAGTGCGCGCAGGAACTGGACAGCCTGCGCAAGATTTATGAGGAGTATGCGGCGAAAGGTTTGAAGCTTGATATGTCACGCGGGAAACCCGCGCCGGACCAGTTGGATCTTTCGATGGACCTGCTTACCATCACGGATTACAAAGGTGAGACGGGGATCGATTCGCGCAATTACGGCAACCTGGAAGGCATGCCGGAGGCACGCCGCTTTTTTGCCGATATTCTGGGCGCACAGCCGGATGAGGTGATCGTGGGCGGAAACTCCAGCCTGAATATGATGTATTACCTGATCGACCTGGGATGGCGCCTGGGCTTTGCCGATAGCCCTGCCGCGTGGAATGCGTGCGGCAGGCCTAAATTTTTGTGCCCTGCGCCGGGCTACGACCGTCACTTCCGTGTGACGGAATATTTCGGATTTGAGCTTATCACCGTTCCCATGCTTCCCACAGGGCCGGATATGGACTGTGTGGAAGCGCTTGTGAAGGATGAGGCGGTAAAGGGAATCTGGTGCGTGCCGCTGTATTCCAATCCGGACGGATACAGTTACAGTGATGAAACCGTGCGCCGGCTGGCCGCGATGGAAACCGCCGCGCCTGATTTCAAGATCATGTGGGACAATGCATACTGCGTGCATCATTTGACCGATACCCATGACGTGATCTTGAACATGCTGGAAGAATGCCGCAAGGCCGGCCATGAGGACCGTGCCTTGATGTTCTGTTCACTGAGCAAGGTGACATTCCCGGGCGCAGGCGTAGCTGCAATGGCCGCCAGCCGCCGCAACATCGACTATATCCTTAAAAACATGTTCCCGATGATCATCAGCTTTGATAAGCTGAACCAAGTTCGTCATATACGTTTTCTGAAGGATATGGATGGTTTGGCCGCCCATATGGAAAAGCACCGTGCGCTTCTGGAGCCGAAGTTCAGGGCCGTGCTCGCGATATTGGACGAGGGCCTCTCCGGCTGTGGAAGTATTGCCCGCTGGACAAAGCCCAACGGAGGTTATTTCCTCAGCCTGTATACGCTCGGCGGATGTGCCAAACGTACGGTCCAGCTGTGCAGGGAAGCAGGCGTTGTGCTGACGGATGCCGGGGCCGCTTATCCTTACGGCGTGGACCCGCAGGACAGCAACATCCGTATCGCGCCCACGTTCCCGCCGCTGGATGAGCTGGAGACAGCTTCCCGGCTGTTGTGCGTGTGTGTGCGTATCGCCACGCTGGAAAAGCTATTGCAGCGGCAGTGATGTCCCGGCGCTTTGCGCCTGGGCCCCGCGCCGCGGTAGGATAGATAATTTCATTTCTGGAGGAACACCATGAAGACAAAAGGGAAACCCTGGCAATTTTTTGTTGTTGCGGTCCTGATCGTCGTGTTCGCGTTTACCGCGTTCCTGGGCATCAGCACGCAGTATGGCGACACAACAAAAATTTGGGTGAAGGGCGCGCAGGACATCCGCTTCGGCATCGACATCCGAGGCGGCGTGGACGTGACGTTCATGCCGGCCGACGGCTATGACGCAACGGACGAGCAGATGGCCGCGGCGGAGTCCGTCATCCAGCAGCGCCTTGTGAACCTGAACATCACGGACAACGAAGTGTATACGGATTACAATAAGGACCGTATCATCGTTCGTTTTCCGTGGAAGGAAGGTGAGACGGATTTCAACCCCGAGTCCGCGATCCAGGAGATCGGCGCCACTGCGGTGCTCACGTTCCGCGAGGGTAAAGAAGTGGACAGCGAGGGCAAGCCCACAGGTGTGACGGCGGAGAACATCATCCTTGAGGGCAAGGACATCAAAAGCGCGACCGCTGCCGTGGACAACAATGCGAACAGCGCTACATACGGCCAGTATTATGTTTCGCTGGAACTCAACGATTCCGGCAAAGAGAGCTTTGCCGAGGCCACCACGCGCCTTTCGGAGTCCAAGGGAACCATCTCTATCTGGATGGACGACACGATGATCTCTTATCCCACCGTTAACTCTGCAATCACGGACGGAAACGCCATGATCACACTGAACGGTTCGGATGACAAGACGCGCGACGAAGCCATCTCTCTGGCAAACAAGATCAATTCCGGTGCGCTGCCGTTTGCGCTTACGGCCGAGAATTACAGCACGATCAGCCCCAGCCTGGGAGCAAACTCGCTGCAGGCCATGGTGATCGCAGGCGTGGTCGCGTTCGTGCTGGTGGCGCTGTTCATGATTGCGAATTACCGTCTGCCCGGCGCGGTGGCGGTTATTGCGCTGTTGGGGCAGACGGCCATGACGCTGGCATTCGTATCCGGCTATTTCTCTGTGCTCAACAGCTTCACGCTGACGCTGCCGGGCATCGCGGGCATCATCCTTGCCATCGGTATGGGTGTTGACGCCAACGTCATCGCCGCCGAGCGCATCAAGGAGGAGATCCGCTCCGGCAAGAGCATCGACGGCGCCATCCGCGCCGGCTTCGACCGCGGCCTTGCGCCGGTCATCGACGGCAACGTCACGGTCATCATCGTCGCGGTGATGCTGATGGGTGCGTTTGGCCCCACAGACGGCTTTTTCGCCAGGATGCTCAAGCCGATCTTCTTTGCCTTCGGCCCCTCTACGGCGGGCACGATCTATTCCTTCGGGTATACGCTGCTGGTGGGCGTGCTGCTGAACTTTGTGTTCGGCGTTATCTGCACGCGCGTGATGCTGAAGGGCATCTCCAAGCTGAAATGCATGCGCAACCCGGTTTTGTATGGAGGGGTAAAGAATGAAAAAACAGTATGACATCGTTGGGAACCGCAAAAAGTTCTTCATCTTTTCCGCCGTGCTGATCGTATTCATTCTTCTGTTCAGCGTGATTTTCGGCGTTGAAATGGATATCCAGTTCAAAGGCGGCGCGATGCTTACCTACAGCTATACGGGTGAGCTGGATATCTCTGCGGTGCAAAAGGATATTGAAAGTACGCTGGGCAGCAACGTAACGCTGCAGACCGGCAGCAGCATTGCGTCCGACGCACAGACGCTGACGATTTCCATGCCGGGCACACAGACGGTGGAAACCGCCACAGTGGAAGCCTTGAGTGTCAGGCTGGAAGAAAACTATTCGGATAACAGCTTTCGCCAGCTTTCGCTGAATAATGTGGACCCGACCATCGGTAAGGAGTTCTTTGCCAAGAGCATCGTGGCCGTTGTGGCGGCTTCGCTGTTGATCTTGGTCTACATCGCCGTCCGCTTTAAGAAAATCGGCGGCTGGCCTGCGGGCAGCATGGCTGTTGTGGCTCTGGTGCATGACCTGATCGTGGTATATGGCGTGTTCGTCGTCATGCGCATCCCCCTCAACGGGAACTTTATTGCGGCACTGCTCACGATCTTGGGTTATTCCATCAATGATACAGTCGTTATTTATGACCGTGTGCGTGAGAACCGCCAGTTGTACGGTAATTCGATGGATTTTGCCACGCTTGTGAACAACAGCATCAATCAGAGCCTGCGCCGCTCCATCAATACGACCATTTCCACGCTGCTGGCGTTGGGTACTGTATGCGTCGTGTCTGTGGTGTTCGGGTTGGACAGTATCTTTACATTTGCGTTCCCGCTCATCATTGGCATGATCTCCGGTGTTTACAGCACAATCTGTATTGCCGGCCCGCTGTGGGTGGAATGGGAATTGCACAAAAAAGCGAAGCCCCGCAAGAAAAAGGCCTGAATAGGGAATACCAAGCGGACGTATCTTGGATGCGTCCGCTTTTTGCTTGCAAAAAGGCCGGGACTGTGCCATAATAAGAGCAATCAAGCGAGGTGTTTTGACCATGCAGTGCGGAATATCCACTTCCTGCTTTTACCCGCAGGAAACAGCAGAGGCGCTGTCCGCACTGCGCGGCGCAGGCGTGGAAACGGTGGAGATCTTTCTCAACACATTCAGTGAACTGGAGCTTTCTTATACGGAGCGCCTGCGGTCGGTCCTTCAGGATGCGGGCATGCGCGCCGCCGCTCTGCACCCCTTTACGTCGGGGATGGAAACATTTTTCTTCGCTTCTGAATACGGCGGCAGGTTGGAGGACGGCCTGCGTATCTATCGGCGTTATTTTGAGGTATGCCGTGTGTTGGGAATCCCACGCGTGGTGTTCCACGGCGATTACAGGCAGACGCCGTTTCCGTTTCAAAGGCATTGCGAAAATTATCTGCTGCTGCGCAGGACAGCGCGGGAATATGGCGTTGATTTCTGTCAGGAAAACGTGGTGCGCTGCAAATGCGGCCTGCCGGAATATGTGCGTCAAATGCGGGAATATACGGGGGACGATGTCTCATTTGTTCTGGATGTAAAGCAGCAGCGGCGTGCCGGAGTGCAGCTGGAGGAAATGCTGGATGCGATGCGCGGAAAAATCGCGCATGTCCATTTGAGCGATTATACACAGCAAAACGACTGTACAGCGCCGGGTACGGGCGGCTTGGCACTTGAACCGTTTTTCAGGGAACTCAGGCGCGGCGGTTTTGCGGGAGACATCATCATCGAGCTGTACCGAAGCGGTTTTTCCTCAATGGATGAGCTGCTGGCTTCTGCGGCGATGGTGAACAAAATTTATGCCGGATGCTCCGTAGCATCCGGCTCGGAAAAGGAGCAGTGCCCATGAAATGTCCTTATTGCGGTGAGATAGACTCCAA
>CDZO01002919.1_pt1 | contig 11720 bp, 9 predicted proteins | sample 480641 | NCBI WGS metagenome assembly CDZO01 (sample SAMEA3182088, study PRJEB8094) | gut metagenome | biome: human; feature: gut; material: Stool; isolation source: human stools | place: Canada | collected 2013-02-05
AAATATGACCCGGTAAACATGGGAATGGATAAGATAATTTCCATTGCGCTGGAGGAGGCTGCCATACTGGAGCAGGCCGGCGTGGACGGAGTACAGGTGGAGAATATGTGGGATATCCCCTATCTCCGCAGCGAGGATATCGGATATGAAACCGCCGCTGCCCTGGCAGTGGGAATCCATGCAGTCCGCAATAAAGTCTCCATCCCGGTGGGAGCTGAATGCCATATGAACGGCGCCGACTGTGCCATGGCCTGCGCGGTAGCCGCGGGAGCAAGCTGGATACGTGTATTCGAATGGTGTAATGCATTTGTATCCCAATCCGGTTTTATCAATGCCATGGGAGCCAATGTATCCCGTATGAGGAGCCGCCTGAAGGCTGACCAGATTTTGGCCTTGTGTGATGTGAATGTCAAACATGGGAGCCATTATATCATCCACGACCGCAGCGTAGCGGAACAGGCCATGGATATCGAATCCCAGGACGGTGACGCGGTCATTGTCACAGGTTTTGATACAGGTACCCCTCCATCTGTGGAAAACATATCTAAATGCAAAAAATCCACTTCGCTTCCCATACTTATAGGCAGCGGCCTTAACAGCAGCAATGTAAACGAACTACTGACAGCAGCGGACGGCGCCATTATCGGCAGCTGGTTTAAGGAAGGAAATAATTGGAAAAATCCTGTGAGCTATGACAGGACAAAGGAATTCATGGATAAGGTAATCGCCTTGAGACAGGCGTAAAAGGGGCATGATACATCAAATAAGCAATGAAAAAAGGAGGGAGCTGCACGCAGCATCCCTCACTTTCTATATTTCTTACTTGGTTCCCGTTCTATTACTTCTTATCCTGCCTATTTTTCAGCACTCTGCCCCAGATGGGCAAGCAAATACTCCCTGGTATTCCTCTGAGGTTCCTCCAATACCATATCTAAAAGCCTGGCCAGCGTATTGCCCACTTCCCTGCCCGGCTTCACCCCTGCTCCCATAATGTCATGGCCCGAGACAGCCAAGGTCTTCAGGCTGATGCAGTCCCTGTTACTGCGGATTTCCTCTGTCAGGTCCCTGACCCGACACAGCCACCGGGATTCCCTGTCATCGGATGCATCCTCAGATAGACACATCTTAAGCGTGAGCAAATCATCAAACAGTTCCGGCTCCATCTGGCTCATGGCGCGGCGGATGGATGCCCTGGAGGGCTCCGGCTGCTTTGCGATTTCCTTCATGCCTTCCTCTTTGCCATGCTTTAAGCAGTCTTCCCCACCATCCTCAGCTCCAACCTTTTTGCCCTGCCACTCCACCAGGGTTCTTACCCTGTAGGAGGTATCGTTGTCCAGCTTTAAATCCTTAAGTATGCCCGCTGCCTGGGAAGCGCTGCACTCCCGCAAAAAGGTGGCCCAGCGCATATGCTTTACAGCCGGAACTCCGGCCGGAATAGACGGCACAGCCCAGTCCCCTGAATCCGCGGCATAAGCCCCGTGAAATTTCTCTGACACAAAGGGACTGATACCCGTCTCATACACCAGCGAGATATAATCCGGATGGGAACTCAGAAGAAGCTTGGTCAGCTCCACCTGAATCCGTTCCTTACTCACATGGACCATGTTAGGCGCAATTACCTTGATGGCCTCATAGGTGCGCTCCTCTATGGAGAATCCCAATTGGGCCGAAAAACGGATAGCCCGGAGGATTCTGAGAGCATCCTCCGTAAAACGGTCCATGGGTTCCCCCACGCACCGGATGATGCCCTTCTCCAAATCCTCCACACCTCCGAATTTATCCACAAATCCCGTATGACTGTTATAAGCCATTGCATTGATGGTAAAATCCCGGCGTTTTAAATCCTCCACCAAATCCGGAGTGAACTCCACGCTGTTGGGATGGCGTCCGTCAGAGTACTCTCCGTCAATGCGGTAAGTAGTTACTTCATACCCTTCCTTCCCCATCATCACAGTCACGGTGCCGTGCTGTATGCCGGTATCCACAGTGCGCCGGAATACCTCCTTTACCTGCTCCGGCAGGGCGCTGGTGGTGATATCCCAGTCCCCCGGCTCCCTGCCCAAAAGCATATCCCTGACGCATCCGCCTACCACGTATGCCTCGTATCCGTGTTCATTCAGTTTATTAATAATCTCCTCTGCGGGAGCCGGAATTCTGATTTCCATGTCTGTCTGCTTCCTCATACTATATCCGTTTTATGATTGACATTGCCACGGTCTTATTTTATCAGTTTTTCCTGTGCTTTTCCAGAAATATTTTTAACCGTTTCTTCAAAACTTCTATTACTTGCACAGCATCTTGCTTATGCCTGCAATATCTCCGCACGTCTCCAGTCCTGCCAGAGCATCAGAAACCGTTTCCAGCTGCGCACCAGATAGCACAGGGGCTGCCTCCACCTTAAAGCGTTCTACAAATTCCTTATGAGACATCATATTCTTTGGGTGGCCAGGGTGGCAATCCATTGATGCCTCAAATACCTTGCCGTCCTTTGTCCTAATCGTTAGCTTCTTCATAGGGAACTCACCTTCCTGGAAACCCTTGAAGCATTGGTTCAGATAGTGTGGCTCACTGTTGCCTCCATGAATACGGCCGGCCAGCTCCAGTATATCCGGATCTGTCAGCTTACTGCTGTCAAACCAACTGGGGCCGGGTACCGGATTCAGCAGATATGCCGCCAGCATAAACGGTGCGCTAAACTGAGCCTGGGTAAGGGAATTGAAGCCTTCGGGAGAATAGTACATGCGTCCTGCCGTAGGGGGATTTAGTATAATTTCCTCAATATCTCCAGGTTTGATGTGATTTTTTACCGTAATGTCATGAGCCAGTTCAATGGGGGTCTGCAACCACATATTGGCTGGCCAGTGTTTAATAAGTACTTCCTTGGTCAGCCATCTTGTTCCCAGCTCTTTTGTATACCATTCCCGCTTTGGCTCCGGAGTCATGTGGTAATCAAAGGTGTATGTGTCGTCGAAGCAGTCCATATAATTATCCACCCCCGCCTTAGCTACCATGGCCGCCAAAACGCCATCCTTGGCGCGGAACCCATGCTCAAAATGGTATGCATCCGACATGGTGATATGGTGCAGGTTGCTCTGAACCGGACAACACAGTACGCCGAATCCCAGTGCCTGATTGACCTGGTCAGCAGTCAGTCCCATAAGCTTTGCAGCCGGTACTACTGCTGCGAATATCTGCCATGAGGTAAGCCCCCATCCCTTCATGATATCCCAATCTGTCGGTGGCTGTACCACCATAGCAATACGCTGGTACACCTCATAGGCAGCCACAACCGCTGTGAGAAATTCCCTCCCCGACAAATGAAGGGCTTCTGCCACCGCCCATGCCACGGGAATTACACCTGCCGACGGATGTCCTGTCCAGGAACAGTCCTCCCAGTCCATCACATCCGCCAGTGTACCGTTGGCAAATGCAGCGCTGCTCATACTCACCCTGCTTCCGTCGCCCCAAAGGGTGGCATATGGCTCGCCCACCCCACAGGCTTTGGCAATGGAAACTGCCTTGCCGCTTATGGGCAGCCCATGTGCTGACAATGAGACACCGATGGTCTGCATAGTCAGGTGCTTTGCTCTTTCCCTTACATCCTCAGGAATCTTTTCATATGTTAACTCCGTAATGAACTCAGATAATGTCTGAGTATAGTTAGTGGTTATATCCTTTGCATTGATTCGAAACCCCATGTCAATCTCCTCACTGTTTATTTCTTATATGTATACCGGAGAACCGCCAGCCGCAGCAATATCATGTCATCAATCCGGCGGATATCAAATCCAGTCAGTTCTTTTATCTGATTAAACCGATACTGCAGCGTATTCCGATGCAGAAACAGAGCCTGGGCCGTTTCCGCTACATTACCGTTATTTGCAAAGTAGCAGTCCATGGTTTCAATGAGACTGGTGCTGCCTCCTGCCAGTAGTTTTTCTATAATCTGCTCCCACAGGGCATCCGCTGTTCTATCATCCATGCTCATTGCAGTGCGTTCCAGAAGCATATCCTCATACCGGAACACACCGCTAACCGCTGCTGAACGGCAACCGATATTAAGCGCCAAGCCCGCCTGCTCATAGGAAATATGATATCGGGAGACCTGGGGAATTTCAGCTCCTATGCCAATAAGCAAGTCCAGCCCACACTGGCGTTTCGCATATTCGCTTAGGTTTAACACAGCCCGGCATATATTGTCCTTCCTGCGGGCTGCCATCCCACTTCCATTCCCTACCGTGATAGCCACAATCAGGCCATTATTCAACTCACAGACCATATCCTGCCTGTGATGAAACACATCCCCGGCCAGGGACAAAAGCCTGCGCATAATTGTAGTCTGCACCAAAGGCTGCTCCATATCTCCTTTAGAAAAACATGGTTTGACGACTACAACAGTCCTGGGAAGACTCATATCAAACTTGTAAAAGCGGCTCCTGGTCTCAATCCACTTTTCATCCTGATTCTGGTTCAGCAGTAATGTTGTGATGAACGAGTTCTTTTCATGTACCAAAAGAGAAAGCTGCTCCTGGGTCTTGACCCGGTCCAGCAAAAGCTTCAACATTGTCATCACAGTCTTCATATAGGACTGCATCTCCTCCGGCGGTCCCACCAGGCCTACCAGACCAATACATTTTCCATTGTATATGATGCGCTCTCCATAGCCCAGCATTACGCCGTCCGGTACTTCCCACTGTCCATCGGGCCTTAATTTCTCTATAGGCTCACGGCCGCAGATTACCTCATAGGCCGATGGCTGGAACAGATTCAAACGCGAAGGTATGCTTGTACCGATGATGAATCCATTGGCATCCGTAATCGTCACCTTACAGGGAAATGCCTCCTCTAATGTTTCAATGATTGGCTGTGCAATCTCATGTGTCAGCAGCATGTTCCACATCCTCCCTATGAGCCTTACTCAAGATGCAGCAAATCTGTCCTTATTCCTCGCAGAAATAAGCAATCAGTTCTTCCTTTGACAGATGTTCCAGGCAAAGATTTTCCAGCGTTCTTCCCTGCCTGTAGTAATCTGTACCTGTAACAGCTGATAAAAGACGTATCATACTCTCATACAGAGGGACATCTACTCCGATTCCCCTCGCAATAGAAATAAAAAAACAGGTCAGCAACGGTGCATCTTCCGATATATAACGATGAAGCAAATCTCCCGGTCCATCCATTTCACAGAAATAGTCGTAAAACGGGTCATGATGTTGTATTCCCTCGAACATTCCCCTGACTGAAGGCGCTGGTTGGAATCCAAATACATCGAATACAGACTTTTTCTCCTCCCAAAGCTGCTCCAGAAGATTAATGACTCCCGGACTTATGCCATTCCTAAACAAATTAAATGAACCGTCGCTGTTCTCAATGGCAGCAATGTTGAGGATTGTACCGGCTATATGGCAAATCAGGTTTGGCCCGTTAAACGCCGCATATAAAATACTCTTCACCGGTTTGAAATCCCACACCTCTCCAAAGGCTTCAGCCAGCCTAACTGTATTCTCAGGCGGAAACGCTGCAATTGCCTTTGGTCCCAGAGGAAGCCCTATAGTGGCTATCCGATCCTCCGACAGACGACAGGGGAAGAAATTTCCTCCCACTTCGCCCACCAGGATTCCCTTCTTTCCATACTGTTCAAACACACGATGGTAAATTATCGACCCACAGTTTCCGGCGCTAAGGAGAACCGGTTTTTCTGGTGTAACAAAAGGCGCCAGCATCTGCGCCACTTCCTCATCCCTGTTGGATATAGTACAACAAATAATCAGCTCTGCACGCTCCAGTGCACTAGCCACATTGGTGGTAATACATTTAGGCGTTCCCTCTCCCGTTACAGTGCCTCTGATTTTGATTGTACCATAGCGCGCGCTCTTTTCCAAGACATCTGTGTAGGCGGAAGTGTCCGTCAGATACACCTCATGTCCGTTTATGGACAGAATGGCTGCCAGCGCATGACCGGTGCTTCCGGCACCCACAATGGTAATTCTTTTCATATCATTTCCTCTCTAAAACTATATGTAGCTTCATACAATGGTTGTCAGTGCCTCGTTGGCTGCGGCCTCCTCAGCAGGCGCCACATACCGGAATCCATCCAGAGATTCCCTGAATTCCTTACGAGCACGCTCCACGGTTTCCGGGTGTGTAAACAAGTCCGCAAGGGATCCTGCCAGAACCTTAGCGGCAAAGATCATGGCATTCATTCCAATCCCAGATCCAGACGCTGCACTTGCATACCAGCTGTGGGGAGGGCATCCTAAAGGCCATGTGGCTACATTGAACTGTGCAAAAGGTGCTATATAACTGACATCTCCCGCATCAGTGGACGCTGCCTTCACCGTTCCTCTATCACTTACGGAATATACACCTGCTTCCAGGTATGACCCCTTAGGTATCTGACCCGGCTCCGTAAAAAGAGCTGCTCCCACCCTTCTTCTCTGTTCTTCCGTAAAGTCTCTGCCCAGTTCACGGGCAAAAGCATAGTCTTGTTTCGTAAAACCAATGGCGCCCACTGCCTGCAGGTTTTCATCCAGAACCTGGCTCAGAACCTCGTTAGGCATAACATCATAACAGCCTGACTGGAATTCCGGTATTACCTTCGTCTCTGTCATCAAGGCTGCTCCTGCCGCTATCTTATACAGCCTTCTAGTGATATCCTGCACCTCGTTCCGCCTGGGAGCGCGCACAATATACCATACCTCGGCATCCTCAGGCACTGTGTTGGGCGATGTACCCCCGTTAGTAATGCAATAGTGGAGCCTTGCCTTGTCATTTATATGCTCCCTCAGATAATTGGCTCCTACATTCATCAACTCCACTGCATCCAATGCACTCCGCCCCGCTTCCGGAGCAGCAGCCGCATGAGACGACTTGCCCTTAAAATGAAACTTAATGGAGTTGGTGGCTAAGTAGGTCGAACGCGCAACCACATTCAGTTGGGATGGATGCCAGCCTAAAACCGCGTCCAAATCGTCAAACAGGCTCTGGCGCGCCATCTCCACTTTACCCACGGTAATCTCCTCTGCCGGGCATGCATAGTAGCGCAGGGTTCCCTTTAAACCATTTCCATTCATTGCTTCTCTGAGTGCTACGGCGGCCCCCAGCATGCTGGTGCATATCATATTATGGCCGCATCCATGGCCGTTTTCCGTACCTTCCCGTTTTTCCTTTTCTGCCTGTACCTTCTGAGAAAGACCAGGCAGAGCATCGTACTCGCTCAGGATACCGATTACCGGTCTTCCCTCCCCATACTCAGCAATAAATGCGGTTGGAAGTCCCGGTACCTCCTTTATCCGGAAACCAGCCCGCTGTAGATAATCCCTGAGCAGGGCGCTGGAACGTGTCTCATTCAACGCGGTCTCCGCGTACTCCCAGATTTGTCTGCATATGCTTTTCAGCTCCTCTGCCCTGTTATCAATCAGGGAAAATAAATTCTGCTTATCCATAATTCAAACCTCCATTTATACAATCTGTACTTAAAAGCTGATTGGAGAAGTAAGTCTCTCAAGTAGAGCCAGGGCACTCCAGGCCGCCATCAACGGCCCATGGACCTCATGACCTTCACATCCCTGCTGAAAAGATAGCTCTGCCTTTCCAAAATCTCCCTTCATATGGATGGCAAATCCTGTGTACTCATCCGGCGCCGCCGGCTCAATAGACAGCTGCGTATTCTTAAAATCACCACAGGCTAATCCCACAGCTATACCGATATTCAGGTGTCTGGGTGACATCTGGTACGCTTCCTCTACACTTGCTTGGTAACGGTCCGGTAGTTCCGTAAGGCCCGGAGGGCATTTGGGACTGCCTGACGGCTGCTTGCGGTTAACCAGAATCGTTTCCACCCGACCGTACATAGCTGCAGCTGTCATAAAATCAAATCCGCCCAGCACCCCAGAGGCCAGATGCACCTTTGTTTTGTGCCGCAATGCTGTTGACTCTGTCAGTTTTCTAAATTCTTCATCATAAAATGCTCCGACGGACAGGCATATGAGCTCTGCTCCTTGTGAAAGCACTGCCATAGCATATGTCTTTACCGCCTCCGCCGTGGCTGCTTCCACCACATAATCCGGTTTAAGGGCCATGAGTTCCTCTATATCTGTACAAGCCCTGCACTGAAATTTGCGGGCTGCTTCCTTAACAGCCTTTTCATTACCATCCATCACACCTTCGAGCCGGCATCCCTTCACTTTACCAGTATGCAGACCGTCTGCAATGATTTGACCCAGCCGACCGCAGCCAAGAACACATACGTTCTTCATAATTATTAATCCTTTCTGACTTCTGCTGTTTTTTCTATGCTTCCTTTTGCTGTTTTTTTAAGAGCATTACAAACCCCAGAGCAATGGTTCCGAAAATGGATACAATCATAACGACGGGGGTCCTGGCCACCTTAGGCATAAAATCCAAAAGTCCCATAGAATTGCCAAATGTCATAAATACAGCCAGGGGCACACCGATTGCCGCCAGTTTGGGACTCTTGATGATATTGTTTGCCAACAGGGAGCCAAACAAAGCGGGAAGAAGGTAATTGAGCAGACTCTTGATTTCCTCCGGCAACGCATTAATCACCTGTGTGCCGCAGACAACTGTGAGCGTGAGGAGCACCAGATTTACTACCACGGACACTGCCACGCCTATAGTGGAAATGCATACCCCCTCTTCCGATCCATTCTTCACACCTGCGGCCTCCTGAGCTACCAGTGATGCCGGCAGACGCATGTTTGACATACTGCCGCACAGACACCCCATATAAGTACCGGCTGCCCCCAGTGATGGATAGTAGGAAATAGGCTCAGCAAACCATCCGACACAGAGAGAGGAAACACGGATTACCAATGCCACCCCCACCGCTCCCCAGAGGGGGTGGTGGCCCATAATAGACAGAACAATACATGGGATAAACAGAAATACAGCTCCGATAATATTAGTCAATCGCCCCCATTTTACAACATAGGGCGTATAGTCAGTCTTAAAGAAATTTTGATGGTCCATAATATACCTCCTTATTTTCAAGTTGACTCATTATAGATACAAATATGCTGCCGTGCAGACCACGCCTGCCACCATGGAAATCGTCATTCCCCACTGCGGCATCCACTTATTAGGATGCTTTTTGTTGTAGAGCGTGAAAAATGCCTGTACGCCTCCTGCTGAAAACAAAGCCAGAACTGCTCCTGAACTGCTGGATGCACTGATGCACTGATTTGTAGCCAGATAGGAATACACGCCTATGATGGAGCCAGTGGTGATAATTCCTAACTTTACGGCATTGCCCTTTGCCACAAAACTATTCAGCTTATCCATTTTATCCGTAAACAGCGCGCCTACCAGAATCCATCCCAGACATCCGATGGACATAACCCACAGACAGCTGCAGAAAATGTTCATATTCATTCCTTCGCCGCCCAGAGTAGCTCCCGCACTGGTAGCCGCCACCTGTGCACTGACCAGCTCATAGCTTACATTTCCCACAAAGGAAAGACGCATCCATGCTACCGGTCCTCCCATTGCCACGATCAGAGCAACACAACCTATAGCTGATACCACTGCCGGTCCCAGGCTGGCCACTGCTGATGCAGCTGTGGCCCGCTTAAACTGTTGACTGGTAATACCAAGTTTCTTTCCCATAGATATAGACTTCTTTGTGAAAATTACTGCTTGAAATACTGTTAAAAGTACTGCTGGAAGAACCGCCACCCACATTATCCAGCTGTTTGCAAGCTCTAAATACTCCATAAAACCAATACCTCCTACTCGTTTGTACATTTACCCGCATTTTCCGTTTTAACATACCTTAGGCACCGCCGGCCGTGTCGGAACCGTTTATGTTGTATTTATTATAGACCTGCCGCTGACTGCAAACAATGTCTGACCGACCAAAAAGAAGTATATGGTTAAATCAATAATCTATTCCAATGAACAAATAGGTTTTTGTCCCCCCTCCTATTTTCGTAGTTTAGAACAGTTTTTCGTTGCTTTTTTATAATGTTTTTAGTCATGCGACCATAGCTTTTCACTTTTATATACGATAGAATAACGTTATGCCAATCAAATATAAGAATGAGGTGAAGTATATGGGAATGTTCTACGAATGCCCAATGGGCGAGAATACACCGGAGGATGTAACAGATAAGTTCAATCTTCGCGAACTGGTAGAATTTGAACGTTATTGCCGTGATTATATGCTGTGGGATCAACTTCGCACCTGCTATCACGATGATGCCCACATCGTAGTCTCCTGGATGGAAGGAACCATAGATGAGTTCATTGAGGGTTCCAGACATCTGGTTACTACAAAAGCGCCGGCAAAGCATAAGATTTTTGATACATTGGTATGGAAGCATGGTCGCCGCGCTATCGTGGAATGTATCACAGCCATCCAGATTCGCTGTGAACTGGACGATGATCTGGTAGACCTGTCTACACATACGCGTCTTCATTACCGCGCCGAAAAGCGGAATGGGATATGGAAACTTCTTACCATGGATGCTATTTATGAAAAGGACACGATGAAATCCGCCTTTACAGACGGTTCCTTCACGGCCAGCCGGGAGGAGCTGGCCCAGTACCGTCCCACCTATGCCAATATGATGCTACGCCAGGTGAAGTACGGAGGACATCCCAACGGAGAACTGGCCGGGGAAGATCGGCCAGAAAGTATTACGCAGTTATATGAATCCAGCAGCAACTGGCTGGGGGTATAATCCATCCATATATTACATACATAAAAAACGGCAGATACAGGTCCAGTCCCGCATCTGCCGTTTCTATACACATCTTTAGTACGCCTTGCCCCAATAAACCATCTTCTTCGCCGGTTTCCCGCAGCAAACACATTGATCGGACAATTTCTCCTGCTCAAAGGGTATGCATCTGGATGTGGCTCCGGCCACCTCCTTGATTTTCTCCTCACACTCCAGGCAGCCGCACCACATGGCTTTTACAAAGCCGGGCTTGTTGTTGACAGTATCCACGAATTCATCCCAGCCTGCAGCTGTGTAGGTGTGGGCATCCCTGTGCTTCCTTGCCTTCTCCAGCATGGCGTCATGGATGGTATCCAGCATTTCACCGGCTCTTGTCTCCAGCTCATCCAGGGATACAAAGCTCTTCTCATGGTTATCCCTGCGCACCAGCACGGCCTGGTTCTTCTCTATATCCTTTGGCCCTATCTCCACGCGAAGGGGCACGCCGCGCATCTCGCAGTCAGCGAACTTCCAGCCCGGGCTCTTGTCCGTATCATCCACCTTTACAGCGTATCCTGCCTTTGTAAGGCGCTCCTTCAGCTCATATGCCTTATCCAGCACGCCTTCCTTCTGCTGCTGTACCGGCACCACCATAATCTGGACCGGCGCAATTCTCGGAGGCAGCACCAGACCGTTGTCATCGCCATGCACCATGATAATGGCGCCGATGATACGGGTGCTCACACCCCAGGATGTCTGGTGTACATACTTTAATGTATTATCCTTGTCCGTGAACTGGATGTCAAATGCCTTTGCAAATCCATCGCCAAAGTTATGGCTGGTACCTGACTGCAGGGCCTTTCCGTCGTGCATCAGGGATTCTATGGTGTAGGTTGCCTCTGCTCCGGCAAACTTCTCCTTATCGGTTTTCTGTCCCTTGATGACAGGAATAGCCAGCACCTCCTCACAGAAGTCGGCATACAGGTTCAGCATCTGGATTGTTCTTGCCTCGGCCTCCTCGGCTGACGCATGGGCCGT
>CDZO01036001.1_pt1 | contig 11380 bp, 11 predicted proteins | sample 480641 | NCBI WGS metagenome assembly CDZO01 (sample SAMEA3182088, study PRJEB8094) | gut metagenome | biome: human; feature: gut; material: Stool; isolation source: human stools | place: Canada | collected 2013-02-05
AAGAAAGGCTATGAGGTGCGTGTCCTTGACCTTATCAATATGCACCGCAGCCATTGTTACAATCCCTTTGTCTATCTTAGGAACGACAACGATGTGCAGCGGCTTGTAACCAATCTGTTTAAGGCGACCACGCCGAAAGGAAGCCAGTCGCAAGACCCGTTCTGGGACACGGCGGCGAGTATGCTGCTTCTGTCCTTGGTGTTCTATCTGAAATACGAAGCACCGCCAGACGAGCAGAATTTCCCGATGGTGATGGAGCTGTTGCGGGCAGGCGAGGTACGGGAGGACGATGACAGCTATGTAAGCCCTCTGGATGAGCTGTTTGACCGTCTGGAGATGGTAAACCCAGAGCATATCGCCCTCAAATACTACCGTGACTACCACTCTGGCTCTGCCAAGACCTTAAAGAGCATCCAGATAACCCTTGCTGCAAGGCTTGAAAAGTTCAATCTGGAGAGCCTTGCATCCCTAACCGCAACGGACGAGCTTGATTTACCCTCTCTGGGGGAGAAGAAAGTCGCCCTGTTCGCCTTGATACCCGACAACGACACGAGCTTTAACTTCCTTGTGTCCGTGCTATACACGCAGCTATTCCAACAACTTTTTTACCTTGCCGACCACAAGTATGGCGGGAGCCTGCCCGTGCATTGCCACTTCATTATGGACGAGTTCGCCAATGTTTCGCTGCCCGATGACTTTGACAAGATTCTGAGCGTCATGCGGTCAAGGGGCGTTTCGGTGAGCATCATCCTGCAAAATCTGGCACAGCTCAAAGCCCTCTTTGAGAAGCAATGGGAAAGCATCGTCGGCAACTGCGATGAATTTCTGTATCTTGGCGGCAACGAGCAAAGCACCCACAAGTATGTGTCGGAGCTTTTAGGCAAGGCGACCATCGACACCAACACCTACGGTAAAAGCTCTGGACGCAGCGGGAACTACTCCACCAACTACCAGATTTCAGGGCGTGAGCTTTTGACCCCAGACGAGGTGCGTATGCTCGACAACCGCTACGCACTTCTTTTTGTGCGTGGGGAACGCCCCGTCATGGATTTTAAGTACGACATCCTAAAGCACCCCAATGTGAAGCTGACAACTGACGGAGGACAGCCGCCCTATCTCCACGGCGAGCCTACGCAGGCTGTCGCAACCCTTGTGTTTGACAGCGACATTCCAAAGAACGCTACAAGCGTTATAGCGGTCAGCACATCCTACGAGCTTCTGTCCGAACAGGACTTAGAAGAAATATATCAAATTTAAGGAGGATTACACCATGAGATTTTTCAACAAGAAGGACACCCAGAAGAAAGCAACCGCCAAGCTGCCTATGGGCAGAAAGAGCAGGACGGGGCTTGCGGTATATGCCGCCCTCATTCTCTGCATGACCTGTTTCACCACAACCGCCTTTGCCGCCAACGACCCGATACAGGTAGTCAATAACCTGTCGGATTTCATTTTCGGTCTGGTGAGGGCTGTCGGTATGATTATGCTCGGCTTCGGCATCGTGCAGGTGGGCTTGTCGCTGAAATCCCACGACCCTTCCCAGAGGGCGAATGGATTCCTTACCCTTGCAGGCGGCGTTGTGATTACCTTTGCCAAGGAGATTTTGACCCTTATCACGGGCTAAGGGAAAAGACAGCTCATTGAAAGACTGACACAAGACTAAGGCAGCGGGGCAGATCCGCTTTGCGGAACTTGCCCCGCCGCCCAATTTTAAGAACGGAGGTGGTCAAATGTCAGATAACTGGATTGTGCAGAATTTAGAGAACGCCCTTAACACATGGAATGAGAAGCTGTCGGAGATATGGCAGCTCATCACCCAATCCCCAGAGCAGTTCAAGGGCGGCACTATCTGGAATGTAATCGTCAACATCCACGGTGCGGTGCAGGCTGTCGGGCTTGCCCTGCTCGTGCTGTTTTTCGTAGTGGGCGTGATGCGTACCGCAGGCAATTTTGCCGAGGTCAAGCGTCCAGAGCAGGCACTCAAGCTCTTTATCCGCTTTGCCCTTGCCAAAGGTGCGGTGACTTACGGACTGGAGCTGATGATGGCTCTGTTCAAAATCGTGCAGGGGCTAATCTCCACCATTATGAACGCCGCAGGCTTCGGCTCGGCACAGCAGACGGTATTGCCCTCGGAAATCGTGACGGCGGTGGAGGACTGCGGCTTTTTCGAGAGCATCCCCTTATGGGCGGTGACGCTCATCGGCGGGCTGTTCATTACGGTGCTGTCATTCATCATGATTATGTCGGTGTACGGCAGGTTTTTCAAGCTCTACCTCTACACCGCCATCGCACCCGTGCCGCTTTCCACCTTTGCAGGCTCTCCAAGCCAGAGCGTGGGAAAGAGCTTTATCAAGAGCTACTCCGCCGTATGTCTGGAGGGAGCGATTATCGTGCTTGCCTGCATCATCTTCTCCCTCTTTGCGGCAACGCCCCCTGCCATAGACCCAGACGCAGCGGCGGTGTCGATGGTGTGGAGTTATATCGGGGAGCTTGTGTTCAATATGCTCGTCCTTGTCGGTGCGGTCAAAATGGCAGACCGTGTCGTGCGTGAAATGATGGGCTTGTAAAGGAGGACAGCCATGTACGATTTTGAAGCGGAATACCGCAGAATATTTGAAACGCCCCTTGAGGAAATCAAAGAGGATATTTTCTTTCGGGCAGACAATTTCCAGAACGAGAAATGGTACGGCGACTTGCAGATATATCGGGCAATCGGTGTCTGCAAGCCAGATAAAGAAAGCGTGTCCGACCTGCAAAAAGCATTAAAGGTCATGGGCTATCCCACGCAGGTAAAAGAGCGTGACGGACAGCCCTACCTTATGCCGCAGAGGGAAACGCAGAAACAGCCCCCTGCCCGTAAGCATGAGGACAGGGAACGATAAGGAGGTGAGAACGATTGGAAGTCAAGATAAATAAGGAAATCCGCAACTACACGGAGAGTATGTTTTTCGGGCTGTCGATGCGGCAGTTCATTTTCTCCGTCCTTGCCTGCGGCGTGGCGGTGGGCTTGTATTTCCTGCTCCGCCCGCAGTTCGGGACGGAAACCCTAAGCTGGATGTGTATTCTGGGTGCTTCCCCCTTTGCCATGATGGGCTTTATCAAATACAACGGCATGACGGCGGAGCAGTTCGTCTGGGCGTGGATAAAATCGGAGTTCTTAATGCCAAAGAAGATTTTGTTTTCCCCAGACAATCTCTACTACGAAGCCATGAAGCCGACCCTTGAAGCCCACGAAAAGGGCTTGCCTGCCGTCCAGAAGAAACAGAAGCAAGCGGCGGCAAAAGCAAAGGCGAAGAAAGCCAAACATTCCAAGAAATCAAAGAAGCGTAAGGAGGTAGACCATGTTAAAGACGCTTAAAAACCTGTTCAAGCAGGACAAGGAGAAATTCGTTGTGCCGAAATCGGTGCAGGCGGTCATCCCCATCAAGACCATCTGGGAGGACGGCATTTTCCTCGTGGGCAGGAACAAATACGCAAAGACATTCAAGTTTGAGGACATCAACTATGCCGTGGCAAGCCGTGAGGACAAGGAAGCTATGTTCCTTGAATACTCGGAGCTGCTCAATTCCCTTGACAGCGGGGCGACCACGAAAATCACCATCAACAACCGCCGCTTAAATAAGGCGGATTTTGAGCAGACCATCCTTATCCCGATGGCGGATGACGGACTGGATAAGTACCGCAAAGAGTATAACAAGATGCTGCTTGACAAGGCAACGGGGGCAAACTCCATCGTGCAGGATAAGTATGTGACCGTATCCGTCTGCAAGAAGAACATCGAAGAAGCCCGCAATTATTTTGCCCGTGTGGGTGCTGACCTTATCGCCCACTTTTCACGGCTCGGCTCGAAATGCACGGAGCTTGATGCGGAAGAAAAGCTCCGCATCTTCCACGACTTCTACCGCACGGGCGAGGAAACGGCGTTCCGCTTCGACCTCTCCCAGACCATGCGGAAAGGTCACGACTTCAAGGACTTCATCTGCCCCGATACCTTTGAGTTTGAAAAGGATTATTTCAAGATTGGCGACAGGTACGGGCGTGTGATATTCCTCAGAGAGTACGCCGCCTATATCAAGGACAGCATGGTGGCGGAGCTTTGCGAGCTTAACCGTAACATTATGCTCTCCGTGGATGTCGTTCCTGTCCCTACGGACGAAGCCGTGCGGGAAGTGGAAAACCGCCTGCTCGGTGTGGAAACCAACATCACCAACTGGCAGAGGAAGCAGAACCAGAACAACAACTTTTCCGCTGTCATTCCCTATGATTTGGAGCAGCAGCGAAAGGAAAGCAAGGAATTTCTGGACGATTTGACGACCCGTGACCAGAGGATGATGTTCGCCGTCCTCACGATGGTGCATACGGCGGAGAGCAAGGAGCAGCTCGACAACGACACGGAAGCCCTGCTCACCACGGCGAGGAAGCACCTCTGCCAGTTCGCCGTGCTGAAATTTCAGCAGATGGACGGTCTGAACACCGCCCTGCCCTTTGGCGTGAGGAAGATTGACGCTTTCCGCACCCTCACCACGGAGAGCCTTGCGGTATTCATTCCGTTTCGTGTGCAGGAAATCTACCATGAGAACGGCGTGTATTACGGGCAGAATGTTATCTCCAAGAACATGATAATCGCCAACCGCCGCCATTTGCTGAATGGCAATTCCTTTATCCTCGGCGTGTCTGGTGCAGGCAAGTCGTTCACGGCAAAGGAGGAAATGACGAACATCATCCTCACCGACCCCAACGCCGATGTGATTATCATAGACCCAGAGAGAGAATATTCGCCCCTTGTGAAAGCCATGCAGGGCGAGGTTATCCACATTTCGGCTACAAGCGACAACCACATCAACGCTATGGATATGAACTCTGATTACGGAGATGGGGCAAACCCCGTCATCCTCAAATCAGAGTTTATTTTATCCCTCTGCGAGCAGCTCATCGGCGGGGCGAGCCTTGGGGCAAAGCAGAAATCCATCATAGACCGCTGCACGGCGAGCGTGTACCGCCACTATCAGCAGGGCAACTATATGGGAGTGCCGCCCACCTTGCAGGACTTCCGTGAGGAGCTGTTAAAGCAGAACGAGCCAGAAGCACAGGAAATCGCCCTTGCCATTGAGCTGTTTACGGACGGCTCTCTCAACACCTTTGCGAAGCATACCAATGTGGATACGCACAGCCGCCTTATCTGCTATGACATTCTGGATTTAGGCAAGCAGTTACAGCCTATCGGTATGCTTGTTGTCCTTGACAGTATCTTAAACCGTATCACGCAGAACAGGGCAAAAGGCAGGAACACATTTATTTTCATTGACGAGATTTATCTGCTGTTCCAACACGAATACTCTGCAAATTTCCTCTTTACCTTGTGGAAAAGAGTGAGGAAATACGGTGCGTACTGTACGGGTATCACCCAGAATGTGGATGACCTCTTGCAGAGCCATACGGCGAGGACGATGCTTGCCAACTCCGAGTTTATCATTATGCTCAACCAAGCATCCACCGACAGGATTGAGCTTGCCAAGCTCCTTAATATCTCCGACCTTCAGATGAGCTATATCACGAATGTCGGTGCAGGACAGGGGCTTTTGAAAGTCGGCAGCTCCCTTGTGCCGTTTGTCAACAAGTTCCCACGCAATACCGAGCTGTATAAGCTGATGACAACAAAATTCGGGGAGGTCTAAAAGGGAGTGATTTTGGAGAAAAACCGTATTTACCCGATGGACTGCGTGGAGGTGTTAAAGGAGCTGCCATCGGAGTGCGTGGATTTAGTCATTGCCGACCCGCCCTACTACCGCATGAAAGGGGAATTTGACTTTGTGTTCCAGTCCGTGCCGCAGTATCTGGCGTGGTGCATGGAATGGGTGCGGGAGTGCCACCGCATCCTAAAGCCTACGGGGGCGTTCTACTGTTGGGGGAGCAGCCAGATGATAGACAGGCTCTCCGTGGAAGTACTGGATAAGTTCGACTGGATAAGGCGGAATCTGATTGTCTGGAATTACAGGACGGGGCGACCTGCAAAAGCCGCCTACCTTGATGAAGCAGACTTCTTGTGGTTTTACAGCAAGCCCCTGCATGAAATCAATGTAGATGCCGTCCGCATCCCCTACGACAAGGGCGGAGAAAAGGACAATCGGAAAAATCCCAAGGGGAAGTCCTGTGGCAATATCTGGGAAGTGCCGAGGGTGATGCCTAACTACAAGGAAGCCACCAATCACCCCACTCAGAAGCCAGAGAAACTGGCGGAGCGAATGATACGGGCAAGCAGCAATGCAGGCGGCTTAGTGGTAATCCCCTTTGCAGGCTCTGGGAGCGAAATCGTCCAGTGCATTAAGAACAGGCGGGACTTCATCGCTGCTGAAATCAATGAATCCTATGTGGAGGACATCATCCTGCCACGGCTGAAAAAGGAAACAGAAACCGATTTTTTGTATCAGAACAATAGAGAGGAGGATTTTTATGTCAGAGATAAGATTTCGCAGCACGGCTCACCGTGATTTCTTTCTGGAGAACATGATGAAATGCAGGGTAAACGACTGCTATCACAGGGCGTTCTTTTATGTAATGGGGATTGCGGAGGAAACGAGGAATAACATCAACACCATGTTCGATTTCAAGACGGACTGCATCGTGCCAGAGGGGATGCACAGCGGATGGCAGACAAGCGGCACGGTCAAGGTCTGCCACCTTGCTTTTAACCTCTGGAACGGCTACGCAGAGGACGGGCATGAGAGGTATTCCACGCCAGAGGAATTATTCTGCTGCGAGTTCGCCCCCTACTTCATGGAGGGCATCAAGGTGAGGTATCCCGAATATTGCAGGGACTTACCCGCACCCAAGCAGCACACCGATAATGTAAGGTAAACCAAGAAAGGAAAAGAAAAGCCTATGAAAGAATATTTGAAAAAGTACCAGTCTGTTATCTGCATCGCTGCCGCCGTCTGCCTTTTAGGTGCGGCGGCTTTTTGCGGCTTCCATGTCTGCAACCATTACGCACACCAGAACGAGCAGACGGAAGCCTTTGAGGAAATTGCTCAAAAGGTGGAGCAGGCACAGGAGGACGAGAGCCAAGCCCCCGAAATCCCGCTGACGGAGGAAGAAAGCATACTGCCAGAGTACGGCGAGCTGTTTTTACAAAATCCCGATATGGTGGGATGGATTAAAGTGGAGGGAACGAGTATCAATTATCCCGTTATGCAGACCCCCAATGAGCCGAATTTCTATCTGAAGCACAATTTTGAAAAGGAATACAGCGACTTGGGTACGCCCTATGTGCAGGAGGATTGCGATATTGCCGCAAGCGACAACCTTGTGATTTACGGACACCACATCAAAGGTCAAAAGATGTTCGGAGCGTTGGAAGAATATAAATCCCAGAGCTTCTATGAGGAACACAAGACCATTCAGTTTGACACCCTCACGAAGCATAACGAATACGAGGTGATTGCGGTATTCAAGACCGTGGCGTACAGCTCAGAGGGCTTCCGCTATTATGATTTTGTCAATGCGGAGAACGAGGACGAGTTCAACGCTTATGTGGAGAAATGCAGGGAGCTTGCCCTTTACGACACAGGCGTGACCGCCGAATACGGCGACAGGCTCATTACTCTATCCACCTGCGAATACTCTGCCCAGAACGGCAGGCTTGTGGTGGTGGCGAAAAAGGTGGATTGACTTGACTGCAAATCCTCTGGGAAAGGAGGTTTTCTATGGCTGATATAAAGACCAGAGATGCGGTCAAAGGCACGATTAAGACCATTGATAAGGCGGCTGTCGCTTTGGAGCGTATGAAAGCCGCCTACGCCAAGACCAAGGACAAGGCGGAGCAGGGCTATTATGCGGAGGAAAACTCTGCCACCGAGTATGCGGCAGATAAAATCTCCTATACCGCAGACCGTGTAAAGGACGAGGGCATACACCAATTCAACAAGCAGGGGCAGAAATCCGTCCAGACCACCAAGGAGAACATCGTCAAGGCAAAGGATAAGGCGGCGGACTTCAAGCAGAAAAGGGCGGCGAAAGCCGCCGAGAAGAAAAAAGCACAGGCTGCTGCAGAACGGAACGGCTCACAGCCCCGTCACGGGGCGGCGAGCCGTTCTCCTGCCCCCGATGCCCCTGCCAATGCAGGAGCAAATGGGAAAAGCCAGTTGATAAAGACCCGTCAGCAGGGGAAAAAGACCATCAAGACCACCGCACGAAATGCGGAAAAAACGGCGAAATCCACCGCCAAGGGTACGGTCAAGACAGCCGAAAAAGGCGTAAAAACGGCACAGGCAACCTCTAAGGCGGCAATTAAAACCACCGAGCAGACCGCCAAGGCGACCAAGGCAGCGGCAAAGGCTTCCGCTAAAGCAGCACAGCGGGCGGCACAGGCGGCAAAAGCCACCGCCAAAGCGACAGCCCACGCCGTGAAAGTGGCGGTCAAAGCCACCCTTGCGGCAATCAAGGCGATTATCGCAGGCACAAAGGCTTTGATAGCGGCAATCATGGCGGGTGGGTGGATTGCCGTTGCCGTGATACTCATTATCTGCCTTATCGGGCTGCTTGTCAGCTCAGTGTTCGGCATCTTCTTTTCGGGCGAGGACTCTGGCAACGGAATGACGATGCAGACCGTAGTCCGTGAAATCAACGCCGATTACGACAGCCGCCTTGACGAAATCATAAACGGCACATCCCACGATGTACTGGAGATGTCGGGAAGCCGTGCGGTGTGGAAAGAGGTGCTTGCGGTGTACTCCGTCAAGACCACCACCGACCCAGACAACCCGCAGGAAGTCGCCACGATGGACGATAACAAGAAGCAGCTCCTAAAGGACATCTTCTGGGAGATGAACGAAATCAGCTCCCGCACCGAGAGCAAGACCGAAACCCAGATAACCGAGAGCGATGACGGTCATGGGAACATCGTGGAAACGGAAACCACTGTCACTCAGACCTACCTTTATATCACCGTGAGCCATAAGACTGCCGAGGAAATGGCGGACAAATACGGCTTCAACGAGGAACAGCGGCAGCAGCTATCGGAATTACTTGCCGAGGAAAACAATTCCCTCTGGTCTGCGGTGCTTTACGGCATCACCATCGGGGACGGCGAAATCGTGTCCGTGGCTCTGTCGCAGGTGGGCAACGCAGGCGGCGAGCCGTACTGGAGCTGGTATGGCTTTGACGGGCGTGTGGAATGGTGTGCCTGCTTCGTTTCGTGGTGTGCCAATGAGTGCGGCTATATCGAAAGCGGCGTTATTCCGAAGTTTGCAGGCTGCGTCAACGGCTCTCAGTGGTTTAAGGACAGAGGACAATGGCAGGACGGTGGCTTTACCCCAGAAGCAGGACAAATCATCTTCTTTGACTGGGAGGGCGACGGCGAAACCGACCATGTGGGAATTGTCGAGCGTGTGGAAAACGGCACGGTCTACACCGTCGAGGGTAACTCTGGCGATGCCTGCCGACAGAACAGCTATCCTATCGGCAGCAGCGTGATTTACGGTTACGGTATCCCTGCCTATTAAAAAAGGGCAAAAGGAAAACAGAGGGCTTAATCCTCTGTTTCCTCTTTTGCCTTACATATTGACTATATAGGATTTTCTTCCCTATATTGATTTCTCGGACTGTATATGCTATAATATATTAAAATATGCTATTGCAAACAAGGAGGGCTGATATTGAAAGCCTTAAACATCGGACAAAAATTGAAAGCCATTCGTAACAGTAGAAATATGACCTTAGATAATGTGGCGGAATTGACAGGCGTTAGTAAACCTATGCTCGGTCAGATTGAAAGGGGACAATCATCGCCTACGGTAAATGTCCTTTGGAAAATATCGACTGGATTGAAAATACCCTTTTCTGCTTTTTTGCAGGAACAGGAAACGGAATATATGATTGTTGATTTTAAGAAACAGGATATGATTTCTGAGGAAGATGGAAAAATGCGGGCATATACACTCTTTCCGTTTGACCCAATCCGCAGTATGGAAGCTTTTTATATTGAGTTTGATGCAGGGTGCGAACATCATTCTGATAAGCACAATGAAGGTGTGGAAGAATATGTTTTTGTGGCACAAGGAAGATTAGATATGCTGTTGAGCAATAAAAGAATTTCATTATCTGAAAGGCAAGCTATCCGCTTTGCGGCAAATATTCCGCATTCATATCTGAATCCATACGATACACAATGCTGCATCTATAACACAATTTTTTATCAGGAATAAGAGGTAAAATATATGTATGAATTAAATCAAGTCGGAGAAAGAAGCTATTACATAAACTGCCCTGCTAAAGTCGGTGTCTACAAAGTGTCTGATACGGAAGTTTACTTGATAGACAGCGGAAATGATAAAGATGCAGGAAGAAAAGTCCGTAAAATATTAGATGAGAATGGTTGGCAGTTGAAAGGTATAATCAATACTCATTCCAATGCAGACCACATCGGCGGCAACCGATATTTACAACAGCAGTACGGTTGTAAAGTATTTGCGAACGGTATTGAAGCAGCATTTACAATGTATCCAATTTTAGAACCTGCCTTTTTATATGGTGGTTATCCCTGTAAGGATTTAAGGCACAAGTTTTTACTTGCAGCAGAAAGTGATGTTGTTGATATAACGGATAAGGATTTCCCAAAAGAATTACAAACCATTCCCTTACAAGGACATTTTTTTGATATGATAGGTGTCCGTACACCAGACAATGTAGTTTTCCTTGCAGACTGTATTAGCAGTAAAACCACATTGGAGAAATATCAGATTTCTTTTATTTACGATATTGAAGCATACTTAAATACATTAGATGCTGTTCAGAGTATGGGGGCTGATATATTTGTGCCAGCTCATGCAGAAGCATTAAGCGATATAAAAGGATTGGTGCAACTTAACCGTGAAAAGGTTTTTGAAATAGCTGAAAAAATCCAAACGCTGTTAGAAACACCGATGTGTTTTGAAATGCTTTTGAAAGAGATTTTTGAAGTGTATGGTCTGTCGATGAATTTTGAACAGTATGTCTTAGTTGGAAGTACGATACGCTCCTATTTATCTTGGCTGAAAGATAACGGAAAGGTTAAAGCCACATTTAATGATAATCAGTTGCTTTGGAGCAAATTATAATATTGGGAGGAATAAAGTATGTCGATTGAAAGGGTAAGAATATATTTTGAAAAATGGGGAATTTCGGAACGCATACAGGAATTTGATGCTTCAAGTGCAACAGTTTCCCTTGCTGCACAGGCTTTGAATTGTGAAGAAAGCCGTATCGCAAAAACATTGTCCTTTCATCTTGGAGATAAAGTCATTCTGATTGTTGTAGCGGGAGATGCAAAAATTGATAATGCAAAATACAAGGCGAGATTTGGTGCAAAAGCAAAAATGCTGTCTTTTGATGAAGCAGAGCCTTTAAT
>CDZO01033725.1_pt1 | contig 11259 bp, 10 predicted proteins | sample 480641 | NCBI WGS metagenome assembly CDZO01 (sample SAMEA3182088, study PRJEB8094) | gut metagenome | biome: human; feature: gut; material: Stool; isolation source: human stools | place: Canada | collected 2013-02-05
CCCGCCGGGCACGGCCCGTTACAGCCGGCAAAGAGTGACACGCGCCGGGCGCGCCCGCCGTGTGTAATTCGGGTGGAACCATGGGCATTCTGCGCTCATCCCGTATCAGTTTTACGGGATGGGCTTTTTTGTTTTCCGGTATATGCCGGAAGAAGGAGGATTTTGAAATGATCAACGTGACATTGAAGGGCGGCGCCGTGAAGGAATTTGAGCCGGGCGTTTCGCCAGCGGACGTTGCAAAGAGCATCGGCATGGGCCTGTACAAAAGCGCCTGCGCCGCCAGGGTGGACGGCGAGGCCGTGGACCTGCGCACTCCTTTGAAAAAGGACTGCGAGCTGGAGATCCTGACGTTCGATTCCCCGGAAGGCAAGCACGCCTTCTGGCACACGGGCGCGCACATTATGGCGCAGGCCATCCAGCACCTGTTCCCGGATGCCCAGTTCGGCATCGGCCCGGCGCTGGACGACGGCTGGTATTACGACATCGGCGGCACGGAGCCCTTTACGCCGGACCAGTTCGAGGCCATCGAGGCTGAGATGAAGAAGATCGTCAAGGCGGACCTTCCTGTGGAAAAACGGTTCATCACCGTGGAGGAGGGCCGCGAGATCTTCAAGGGGCAGACCTACAAGCTGGAGCTGCTGGAGGAATACGCCGAAAAGGGCTGGCAGCTTTCGGTTTACCGGCAGGGGGATTTTACGGATCTGTGCGCCGGCCCGCACCTGATGAGCACGGGCGCGGTGAAGGCTGTAAAGCTGTTGAGCACGGCCAGCGCCTACTGGCGCGGCGACGCTGCGCGGGACAGCCTGTGCCGTGTGTACGGTACGGCATACCCCAAGGCCGCCGAACTGGAGGCCTATCTGAACATGCTGGAAGAGGCCAAAAAGCGCGACCACCGCAAGCTGGGCAAGGAGCTGGGGCTGTTTGCACTGCTGGAGGAAGGCCCGGGCTTCCCGTTCTTCCTGCCCAAGGGCATGCTGCTGAAAAACACCCTCATCGACTACTGGCGCGAAATCCATAAGCGCGCGGGCTATCAGGAGATCAGCACGCCCATCATCCTCAGCAGGGCGCTGTGGGAGCGCAGCGGCCACTGGGACCATTACAAGGATAATATGTACACCACGCTTATCGACGGCGAGGACTTTTCCATTAAGCCCATGAACTGCCCGGGCGGCATGCTGGTATACAAAACGCAGCCCCACAGCTACCGGGACCTGCCCCTGCGTATGGGTGAGCTGGGCCTTGTGCACCGGCACGAGCTGTCCGGTGCGCTGCATGGCCTGATGCGTGTGCGCTGCTTTACACAGGACGACGCGCATATCTTCATGACGCCGGAGCAGGTGAAGGACGAGATAAAGGGTGTGGTAAAGCTCATCGACGAGGTGTATTCCCTGTTCGGCTTTGAGTACCACATCGAGCTTTCTACCATGCCTGAGGATCACATCGGTGAGCTGGAGGACTGGGAGACGGCCACGGATGCCCTGCGCGAGGCCATCGAGGAGCTGGGCCGCACTTACGAGATCAACGAGGGTGACGGCGCGTTCTACGGCCCGAAGCTGGATTTCCACCTGGTGGACGCCATCGGCCGCACCTGGCAGTGCGGCACCATCCAGCTGGATATGCAGATGCCCGAGCGGTTTGAGCTGGAATATACCGGCGCAGACGGACAGAAGCACCGCCCGGTGATGATCCACCGCGTGGTGTTCGGCAGCATCGAGCGCTTCATCGGCATTCTCATCGAGCACTTTGCAGGCGCATTCCCCGTGTGGCTGGCGCCTGTGCAGGCGAAGGTCATCCCCATCAGCGAGGCGCACCATGCCTATGCCAAACAGGTGGAGCAGGAGCTGCGGGACGCAGGGCTGCGTGTGGAGGGCGACTACCGCGCCGAGAAGATGGGATACAAGATCCGCGAAGCCCAGCTGGAGAAGATCCCCTACATGCTCGTTGTGGGCGCGCAGGAGATGGAAAACGGTACGGTGAGCGTGCGTGCGCGCAAGGAGGAAAAGGGCGGCACAAAAACCGTGGAGGAATTCAAGGCGCAGGTGTTGGCAGAGGTTGCCAGCCGGGAGCGCTGAACGCAAAAGGCAGACGGCAAAGGCCGCGCGTCCCCATTGGGGACGCGCGGCCTTTTCTGTCGTGTTTTTGCGGCGGCCCGCCGCAGAACGGTCAAAATTCCAGCTGCATAAGGCGGGCGATGGCCAGGATATAGATCTTCAGTGCCTTGAACAGCAGCGCCTCGCTCACGCCCTCGTCCGGGCCGTGCATGGGCCCGACCCATTCGGGCGCGGGTTCGCCGGTCTCTTCCATACCGAAGCTGACGGCGCATTTGAAGTGGCGCGCATAGGTGCCGCCGCCCATAGTGAAAGGCTGGGCGTTTTTGCCCGTTACATCGTTGTACGTCCGGATGAGCGTCTGGATGACCGGGGTATTGGGGTCGATATAGAACGGAACACGGGCGCTGTCCGGCAGGAAGCTGCCGCCCGCGTCCTGCGCCAGCTTCGACAGCGCGGCGCACAGCGTCTCGGCATTGGTGCTGGTGGGGAAACGGATGTCGATGCTTTGGCGCAGCGCGCCGTTTTCCAGCTTGATGACGCCGCCCACACAGGTGAGCGGGTCGAACACGTCGTCCTGCGCGGCGATGCCCACGCTGCTGCCGTCTGTGGAGGCGTGCAGCCGGCGCAGCATTTCCAGCGCGCGGGCTTCCTCCTCGCTGCACAGGCGGTTGTCCAGCAGGTAGTCCACCACAAGAGCAATGGCGTTCACCGTACCGGCGGGCATGGCCGCATGGCCGCCCTTGCCGAAAGCGGAAATACGAGCTACGCCGTCCGCCTCGGCTGTAACTTTCACATTTTCGGTGTCCTTCAGCGCGGAGGCGTCCGCGCGTACCAGCGCATAAGCACGGTCCGGCACCACATTGTGGGCCACGCCGCCCTGAAAGTCGATGAGGCTGCCGTGCAGCGGTGCGCTCACCAGCCAGCCGCCGTAGCCGCCCTTTTCTCCGTAGCACACCGGGAACTCGGCGTCCGGCGTGAAGCAGAATGCGGGCTGGGGATAGTGTTCCAGGTAGTAATCCACGTCTTTCATGCCGGTCTCCTCGTTGGCGCCCAGCAGGATGCGCAGCGTATAGGGCAGCGTGGCGCCCTGCTGCTTGAAGAATTTGGCAGCATACAGCGTCAGTACAGCGGGGCCTTTGTCGTCGGCCACGCCGCGTCCCACGACATAGCCGTCGCGGCGCACCATATCAAACGGGGAGCCTGTCCAGCCGTTGCCCTCGGGCACCACGTCCAGATGCGTAATGGTGGCGATCTGCGTGGGGCTTGCGCCGGGCAGGTCGGCGTAGCCGATGTACCCTTCGCAGTTGTGTGCGTCCAGACCCATGCCGGCGGCGATGTCCAGCGCAGCCTCCAGGGCTTTCTTGGGGCCGGGGCCGAAAGGTGCGCCCGGCTGGGGTTGGCCTTCCACGCTGTTGATGTCCACCAGCGTCTTCAGGTCCCGCAGGACATTTTCCCTGTTTTCCGCCACAAAAGCATCGATCTGTTCCAGAAGAAGTTTTTCGTCCATAAACAATCTCCTTGCATAGTTGATACCTTTTATTATAGTATATTAAAAGGACAACACAAGACATAAAAAGGCGTAAAAAGGAGAAACCATGAAAAAAAACATATTGTTCGCACTTGCGGTCATTTTGCTGGCGGGCGTGATTGCCGTGACAAGAGTTATGACGCGTACAGAGGGGGCGACGGCTCGCGTGGAGATCACGGACGCGGAGACGATCACCCTGCCGCTGGACAAGGACGGCACCTATGAAATCAGCGAAGGCAAGCTCCCCGTGACGCTGGAGGTGTCTGAGGGCCGCATCCGCTTTATCAACAGCCGGTGCCCGGACCATATCTGCGAGGGCTACGGCTGGCTTTCAAAAGAGCACGACCAGGCCGTCTGTATGCCCGCGGGCGTTGTGGTATCGGTGGAAAAAGGCGCCTGACGGCCATCCTGCGCGCCGCAGGGGAAATGTACAGTTTTTGTAAAGTGGGAAAAACGCATTGCGCACGGGCCGGCTACACAGTATAATTGTATTGTTACTGTAAAAAAACTGTCAAAATTTCGTGAAGACCACGGGCGTGTATGGAAGGCCCGTTGGGAGAGACCGGAGGCCATGTATGACCATTTTCAACGTTATCAGCCTGGCGGGCGGCCTGGCGCTGTTTTTGTACGGAATGTCCATCATGGGCACGGGGCTGGAGAAATACGCCGGAGGCAGGATGGAGAGCATCCTGCAGAAGCTCACTTCGTCCACCTGGCGCGCCGTGGCTCTCGGGGCCGTCATCACCGCGCTCATCCAGTCCAGCTCGGGTACCACGGTCATTGTGGTGGGCCTTGTCAACTCGGGCATCATGCAGCTTTCCCAGGCCATCGGCATCATCATGGGCGCCAACATCGGCACCACGGTGACGGGCCAGATCATCCGGCTTTCCGATATTTCGGGCGGCGGCATGCTGATGGAATTCCTTAAGCCCGCCACGTTCGCGCCCATTCTGGCGTTTGTGGGCGCGGTGCTGTTCGTGTTCATCAAGTCGCCGCGCAAGCGCGACATCGGCCAGATTTTCATGGGCTTCGGCTTGTTGTTCATCGGTATGGGCATGATGACGGATTCTGTGAGCACACTGCGGGAATCCGAGCTGTTCGTCCGCCTGTTCACCACGCTGCAGAATCCCATTCTGGGCGTTCTGGCGGGTACGCTCGTCACGGTGGCGGTGCAGAGCTCCTCGGCGTCCGTGGGCATTTTGCAGGCGCTTTCCAGCACCGGCCTGGTCACCTGGGGCAGCGCCATCCCCATTATTTTGGGGCAGAACATCGGCACCACGTCCACATCTCTCATCGCGTCCATCGGCACATCCAAGGCGGCCAAGCGCAGCGCGATGGTACACGTTTATTTCAACATTATCGGTACGGTCATATTTATGGCGGCCATCTACGGCGTGAAAGCCGCGGTTGGGTTCTCGTGGTGGAACGACACGATGAATATGGGCGATATTGCAAACTTCCACACATTGTTCAACGTGGTGGTAACGCTGCTGTTCCTGCCGTTCACGAAGCTGCTGGCCAAACTGGCGGAAATGACCATCCCGGACAAGCCCGGAGAAAAGCAGGACATCGAGATCCCCGTGCTGGACGAGCGTCTGTTCAATTCTCCCGCGGTTGCCATCCAGCAGGCCAAAAGCGCCGTGGAGACCATGGCCCGCAACGCCCGCGCCAATTACGGCGAGGCCGTGCCCGTGCTGTACAGCCATAACACCGAGGTGCTCAATCTCATTCAGCAGCGCGAAAGCGTCATCGATAAGCTGGAGGTCAATATCAGCAACTATCTGGTAAAGGTGACTGATCGTGAACTGAACGAGAGCGAAAGCCATGCGGTAAACGAGCTGATCAATTTCATTGTGGAATACGAACGCATCGGCGACTACGCCATCAATGTGGTGGAGCGCAGCGGCGAGATGTTCGACAAGGAGATCACCTTCTCCGAAAGCGCCCGGCGGGAGCTTTCGCTGGTGGACAACGCCATCAAAGAGATCATGGATATCACGCTGGCGGCCTTCCAGGCGGACGATACGGTGCTGGCCGAGCAGGTGGAGCCGCTGGAGGAGACCATCGACTTGATGATCGACACGCTTCGGGAACGGCATATCCTGCGCCTGAAAAACGGTGTGTGCGCCATCGAGAGCGGCATCATTTTCCTGGAGATCCTGACGAACCTGGAGCGCATCTCCGACCATTGCTCCAACATTGCCGCGCGCATCGTGGGCAAGGAATCCGAGGACGACCACTTCGACGCCCACGAGTTCCGCCGCAACATGCACGACGGGTATGTGCCAAATTTCAACGAGATGCTGGCGCAGTATAAGCTGAAGTATTATACACCGCTGCTGGAAAGCCAGGAGACGGCCTGAGCCGCTCATATGAAAACAAAAAGACCGCCCCGCGCCGGACGCTGGAATGCATCCGTGCGGGGCGGTTTTCTGCGGAAAAGAGACGGCGCACCGCGAACACGGCGCTGTACGCTGCGAGACGTTTCCTAAAACGCGTCCTCATCGTCGGAATAGATTTCGATATACTCGGGGGTGCCGGCTTTGTCGAACCAAGACAGCGCCGCCAGCGCCGCTGCGACGGCGGCGGCCACGGCGAATACCTTCAGGATAAATTTGAACATAGCAATACGCCTCCTGCAATTAGTATGCCGGCATTTGCCGGCAGATGCGGAATAAGGGGATGCGGCGGTGAAAAAAGGGAACACTGCGAAAGGACACGCGCCGGTCAATAAGGCACCACGACGAAGGTGCCGAACCCGGCTGCGGTGGGAACGCCCGCACCTGCGGGCACAGGAAACGCCGCGCCGAACGCCGGTTCGGAAACGTCATACAAAAAGGCGTTCCCGGGCAGGATGCCGCCCACCCTGGGCACACGGCCGAACGCCGTGCGGAACGCCTGAGCGGGGAGCACACCTTCGGCGCTCCAGTAAAAGCCCTGCTCGTCACTGCCGGCCAGATGCCGCATGGGCGGCATTTCCAGCCGGCGCAGCGGCACGTCCGCCGGTTCCCCGGTACGGTACAGCCACAGCGCATCGCCCTGCTGCTTTGTACAGGACGCGAACAGATAAGTGCCGGCAGCGTCGTCCAGCGTGACGGCAAAGCCGAAGCGGGCTGTGTCGGGCGGCGTTTCATCAAATACCGTGACGCTGAAAGGGATTTCGCCATCCCGCACATAGCAGCGCAGATACGCATATACCTGCCCGCGGGCAGGCTCGCCGTTGAAATGTGTGATTTTCAATGCGGGCAGCGTTTCCATGGGCAGCGCGTCCCGGCTGTTTGTGATAAGAAAGGACAACGTGTTTCCTCCCCGCGGGCGGCAGGCCCGCGTTGCTGAATGTATGTTTTGAACGATATACCGCCATGCGGCCGTACGCGGCAAACCGCATAAGACGCGGCTGTTTTGTTATTACAGTATACCGCTGTTAGTATAGCACAATCGTGCATAAAAACGCAACCGTTCCGCGCCGGGGCGCGCGGCGGCACAGGGAAAAAGCTGCCGCCGCGCAGGCCGCGCCGGATATTGTGAAAAAATTATCCGTTGTTGACTACGCCCGGCCCAGTGTTTACAATAGAAGATGGATTATTTTGCGTACTGGCGTTGTATCTGCGCCCCGGGTGGATACGGCGGCAACCGTAAAAAATACAAAAGGAGAAACGAGGGATCATATTTTCATGTCATCCAAATTCAAACGCAGCGCCCTCGGCGCGCGCGTGCCGCATGAAAAGAAAACATCCGGTATGGCCACTGTCGCCATGCCCCTGCCCGAAAAGATCGTGCTGCCCATGCAGCAGCATATCGGCGCGCCGTGCACCCCCACGGTGAAAAAGGGCGATGCGGTGCTGGTGGGTACCGTTGTGGGCGCGGCGGGCGGTTTCGTCGGCGCAGCCATCCACAGCGGCGTGTCCGGCACCGTGGAGGCCGTGGAGACCGTGCATATGCCCAACGGCCGTTCGGTACCGGCTGTCGTCATCAGGGCCGACGGCGAGCAGACGCCGGACCCGGCCTGTGTTCCGCCCGAGGTGACGGACCACGCTTCGCTCATTGCGGCGGTGCAGGCGTGCGGCCTGGTGGGCCTGGGCGGCGCGGGTTTCCCCACGGCGGTCAAGCTCTCGCCCAAGGATCTTTCGGCCATCGACACCCTCGTCATCAACGGCGCGGAATGCGAGCCGTACATTACCTCGGACAACCGGGAATTTCTGGAATGCTCCGAGAGCGTGATGCGCGGTATTGCGGCCGTCAAGCAGCATCTGGGCATCAAAAAGGTTGTCATCGGCATTGAGCGCAACAAGCCTGAGGCCATCGACCTTATGTTCAGCCTTGTGAAGAACGACCCGGATTATTCCGTTATGCCCCTGCAGAGCCGTTATCCCCAAGGGGCGGAAAAGGTGCTCATTGAAAAGACCACGGGGCGCGAAGTACCCCGGGGCGGTCTGCCCGCGGACGCAGGCGTTATCGTGCTGAACGTCACCACGGTGTCCACACTGGGCAAATACCTGGCCACGGGCATGCCTCTCACGACCAAGCGCCTGACCGTGGACGGCGACGCCATCGGCGAAGCGAAGAACGTAGAGGTCGTCATCGGCACGCCCATCGGCGACGTGCTGGACTTCTGCGGCGTAAAGGACGATGTTTCCAAGATCCTGATGGGCGGCCCGATGATGGGGACTGCCGTAGCGGACCCGGCTTTCCCCGTGCTGAAGCAGAACAATGCGCTGGTGGCTTTCGGCCCGGCGGCGGCCGCTCTGCCCGCTCCCGGCCCTTGTATCCGCTGCGGCAACTGCATCAATGCCTGCCCCATGGGCCTTTCGCCTGTGGAGATCGCGGGCGCGTACACCAAGAACGACGGCGAGATGCTGGACAAGCTGATGGTGGACCTGTGCATCGGTTGCGGAACATGCAGCTATGTGTGCCCGGCCAAGCGGCCCGTCACCCAGACGATGAATCTGGCCAAGGCCGTGTGGCAGAAAAATAAGAACGGAGGGAAGAAATAACGATGGAAAGCAAAAAACTGATCGTTACCGCATCCCCCCATATCACCAACCATACCAGCACGCGGGGGCTTATGCTCAACGTGTGCATCGCGCTTCTGCCCGCACTGGTGGCCAGCACGCTTATTTTCGGCGCGCGGGCACTGCTGGTCACGGGCGTTACTGTGGCGGCCTGTGTGGGCTTCGAAGCGCTGTACTGCGTCGTGATGAAAAAGCCGGTTCCGGTGGGGGACTTCTCCGCCGTTGTCACAGGCATGATCCTGGCTTTCAACCTGCCCGCGACCATTCCGCTGTGGATCGCCATCATCGGCGCTTTCGTCGCCATCGTGGTGGCAAAGCAGCTGTTCGGCGGTCTGGGCTTCAATTTTGCAAATCCCGCCCTGTTGGGACGCATCGTGCTGTTCATCGGCTTTGCGGGCCGCATGACGGCTTATGCCTTTCCCCAGACGGACATTGATGCGCTGGCCAGCGCCACGCCTCTCGTGGCGGGCAACAGCATGGCAGGCAAGGACATGCTGTTGCAGCTGCTGCTGGGCGCCCACGGCGGCGTATTGGGCGAGACCTGCGCCGTGGCGCTTATTCTGGGCGGCATTTACCTGATCGCCACCAAAACGATCAGCGCGGCCATTCCGCTGTCCTACATCGGTACCGTGGCAGTGCTCAGCTTGGTGCTGGGGCAGGATGTGGTGCTGCAGCTCTTTTCCGGCGGGCTTTTGCTGGGCGCGTTCTTCATGGCGACGGATTACGTCACCAGCCCGTTCACCTTCACGGGCCGTATCGTTTACGGCGTATGCCTGGGCGTCATCACCTGCATCATCCGGTTCTACGGCAACATGGCCGAAGGTGTCAGCTTTGCGTTGCTGCTGATGAACCTGCTGGTGCCTTATATCAATGACCTCACGCGCCAGAAACCGCTGGGAGGTGCCAAAGCCAAATGAAAAACACCTGGAATGATTTTGTAAAACCCATCGTGGTGCTGGGCGTCATCTGCCTGGTCACAAGCCTTCTGCTGGCTGTGACAAACAATGTGACGGCCCCCATCATCGCGGAAAACGCCGTCAAAACGGCAAACGCCACGCGGCAGGCTCTGCTGCCGTCGGCAGACACCTTTACGGAAGTGGCGCCGGAAACCCCTACCGAGGGCGTGACGGCCATTTATAAGGCGGACAACGACAGCGGCTACGTCATTACCGCGCAGGCAAAGGGCTACGGCGGCGAGGTGCCCGTCATGGTGGCGTTCAACGCCGAAGGCACGATCGAAGCCGTTCAATTCCTGGACAACGACGAAACGCCGGGCCTTGGCCAGAAAGTCAAGAGCGAAGCGTTCCAGAGCCAGTTTTCCGGTATGCCAGCCGAAGAATTCGGCCTCTCCGACATCGATGCCATCACGGGCGCGACGATTTCCTCCGGCGCGGCTGCCTCGGCCATCAACGCGGCTATCGCGGCGTATAATCAGGAAGCCGGCGTGGCAGGAGAGGACCTTTCGGCCCTTTCGCCCGAAGAGCTGCGCGCGGCGCTGCTGCCCGACGCAGGCGCCATCACGCCTGTGGACGTCTCCGCCGACGGTGTGACGGAGGCTTACAAAGGCGAAGCTTACGGCGTTGTGATCTATGCGCAGGCGGAGGGCTTTTACAAAAAGCCGGTGACCGCGGCGGTTGGATTCGACGACGACGGCGTGATCACGGGCGTATACATCGATGCCTCCAATGAAACGGCGGATGTGGGCGGACAGGTGGGCCGTCCGCGGTTTGCCGGACAATTCGTGGGCAAGACGAGCCTGGACGGCGTAGACGCCGTGGCGGGCGCGACGATCTCCTCGAACGCGGCGATGGATGCGGTGCAGAAGGCCATTGACGCGTTCAGCACAGTGAAAGGGGCGTGAGCGGAATGAAGGAAAAACTGAAGGTATTCTCCAACGGCCTTTTGAAGGAGAACCCGTCGCTGCGCCTGGTGCTGGGCACCTGCCCCACGCTGGCCGTCACCACGCTGGCCGTCAACGGTCTGGGCATGGGCCTTGCGGCCACGTTTGTGCTGGTGTGCTCCAACATCGCCATTTCGGCGCTGCGCAAGATCATCCCCGATAAGGTTCGTCTGCCGGCCTACATCACGGTCATCGCCACGTTTGTGACGGTACTGCAGATGCTGGTGAAGGCGTTTGTGCCTGCGCTGGATTCGGCGCTGGGCATCTTCCTGCCGCTCATCGTGGTGAACTGCATCATCCTGGGCCGTGCCGAGATGTTCGCTTCCAAGAACAGCATCGGCCTTTCGGCACTGGACGGCCTGGGCATGGGTCTGGGCTTTACGGGAACTCTGGTGGTGATGGGCTCCGTCCGCGAGGTGCTGGGCGCCGGTACGCTGTTCGGCGTACAGGTCATGCCCGCGGCAGTGGACCCCATGACTGTGTTCATTACCCCTCCCGGCGGCTTCTTCGTGTTCGGCTGCCTGATGGCGCTGGTGATCTGGATCGAGATCAAGACAAACAACCGCAAGGTGCGCAGCATCGGCTGCGAGGGCTGCCCCTCGGCCGGCGTATGCGGCGGCAAATGCGCGGATAAAGCGGAAGGAGGCGAGGCGTAATGGCTGTTAAGCTGGCAATGATCTTCTTCAGCATGATCCTCGTGAACAACTATGTGCTGGTGCAGTTCCTGGGCATCTGCCCGTTCCTGGGCGTTTCCAAAAAGCTGGATTC
>CDZO01000324.1_pt1 | contig 11204 bp, 13 predicted proteins | sample 480641 | NCBI WGS metagenome assembly CDZO01 (sample SAMEA3182088, study PRJEB8094) | gut metagenome | biome: human; feature: gut; material: Stool; isolation source: human stools | place: Canada | collected 2013-02-05
CCGGAAGCTGAACCGTCAGAGAAGCGTATTTCCAAGCGATACCGCCCTGTTAAAGGCCTTGTATCTGGCTACTTTTGAGGCTACGAAAAAATGGACTACCACCATCCGTGATTGGGCTCAGGTTTATGGAGAACTGAGCATTATGTACGAGGGACGCTTACCCGAGTAAGCAAAAGAAGGGTTAAGAAGACAGGCGGGAAACCGCCTGCTCTTGACATGCCCGTAAGCAACTGTTATATATAAAACAAGAACGACAAGCCTGATTCACAAGCTTATCGCTCTTAATTATCATAGAAGAATCTTATTTACAGAGATTTTCTCATACTCTCCGATGTAGCATAGGCTACTCTTGTTTGAAAACCTGTTCGTGTACTTTCAGATGGTGCATTTCTATCTATTATGGCTATTTCGATAGTAGCATTATTATCATTACAAAGTTTCGCCAATTCTTCACCGGACATATTATTTCCGGTAAAATCTAGGGAAAATGGCTTATCATATTCTAATTGGTATTCGATTGGTTCCGCTAATGTAATATAGGGAATAGAACTTCCTAAATCACCAGTATAATTGCTGTTAGTTGCTCCGAATATTAAAATATAATGGTTTGCTGGATTTAGGTTAGATGAACCACTCGGTATTCTAAAAGTCGATACACCTTTATCTATTATTGTGCAATTCAAATTGTTGCGATATTCATTAGCATAAATTGGTAAGCCAGCTTCATCCCACCAAAAACCAGCTTTTGCCCCATCCTGTGACGCTCTCATGGTATGCTGTCCATCTGTGGGCTGTGGTGTAGTGTCCTGTGTCTGCTCCTGTGCCTGTCCTACTGCTGGATATGCGCTAGTATCATAGGGTAGGGGGTGGGTAAGGCTCTTATATATAACATCCTGCCCTGCGCTCTTGTTGGCATCTATATCCACATGATAGAGTATTCCGTCACCATATCTTATGAGGTTCCATTGATGGTCTGTCTGTGTGCTGTGTACGTGGTAGCACTCTATCCCCATTGCGTCACAAAGGGCTTTCATACTGCGGCACATTCCAGAACATGCCCCCTGTCCGGTAACTAGGGTATATGCTGTGTTGGCTCCTGTGGCGGCGTTCCAATCGACATACGTTGTACGGGTCTTAATGTAGTCATATGCCGCTTTGATTTTGTCATCCGTACTCATATTGTCCGTGATGTTGTTCGTCATGAAGTCCGCTGTGGCCTGTGCTACTGCGTTTAATTGCTCCTGTGAAAGAGAGGGTCCGTATATGCTATTAGTCCCGGCTGTGTAGCTTGTGGGAGTCTTTGCTGTTACTTCCTCGGCTGTCATAGCCCATGATGTTATGCTTGTACTTGCTGTTAAAATTATTGTTGCAAGCAATAACTTTGTAGCTGATTTCCTGTGCTTTCTCATACTCCGTTGTTCTCCTTTATCCTTAGTTTAAAAATTCAAAATTCGTTATTAAAACTCTCTCTGTTATTTGGGCTTGTAAATTTCTTTCATCATCTGGTTTATATTTTGATACCACATCATTAAGAGTGTCACCCGAAGCATAACTAATTTTTACTTTTTCACCTATTTGCGGTAAATGTTCCCAGACAGTAATTTCGCGTTCAACATTTCCTTTCCAATCAGTAATAGCCCATAACTCCGGTGAAATAACAATCTCTTTCCCATCTGTTGTCTGCAACACTACGTTTTGAGGATATTCTTCACCGTTTTCTTTCGTCTGACATGCAACATCTATAACTTCTCCCTCCAAACTACTTTTATCCGTTGGAAATACTCTAAAACAGTACCTTGTATCGCCATTATCATTGAACGTATATGACATTACATTCCCATTGGGAAGAACAGTGAAGTTATTACGGGCACTATTGGTCTTGTATTCATATTTGCCCGTCATATAGCTTTCGATCTCGGTTTTATAATCTCCATAAAATTGTGGCTCCAATCGCAAAGTCAGTTCGTATCTTCCTACCCCTTCTTTTGTTTCTCCTGTCTGGGAATCCACCCCATAGCTATCTGTTGAATACGACCATTTCTGTTCAAATGAATCCTTAGGCTTGGGAAAATTATTATCTAAGCCAAAAATTTCAAACAATTCCTGCTCATATGGATTTATTCCTGACACTGAAATATCTACCTGAAGCGGATCAAATTCTGCCTCTGTTTCAGTTTCCGGCTCTGCCTTTGTCTTAGACCTTCCTTCCTCTTTTAGTTCTGCTTGGGCCTCTTTGATTGCCGCTTTATCATTTGCGTTCATTTCCTTTTCCAGCTCTGCGGCAATTTCGGCTCTCTCATTTTTAGGACTACTGGAACCACCTCCGCAAGCTGTGATAGTCATTGATACAGCTACCACCATTATACCAGCATAGTATTTCTTTTTCATCTTCTTTCCTCCTGATTTGTAAATTGTTTACTTATAAGACGATTCATATGTTGAATCAGTTTTAATTTTATAAAATGTTTTTGTTGCCAACTCATTATTATCTTCCATATCCATTTTTGACCGGAAAAGGTGTATTGTCAATTCTTCATCTTCTCCATTCATACGGGTTGTAAATGCTCTGATTTCCTCAAAAATCTGATCTAAGTCGTCCGTATCATTTGTACATAAAATCACCCGTAAGGTTGCGTCCCGTCCGTCCGGGTGGGAACTGATAAAGGATTGATAAATACGGAACCTTTGGCCTGTGTCGGGCTGTGTGCGTGGTGGTAGGCTGTGCGATGCTGTAAGGGTGCATGATAACAGGATAGCCGTTAATACTATGATTATCCTTTTCGTTGTATCACCTCCCCTTTGAACATTATACCCGGTATATCGGGATTGTGCAATATCCAACCGACACTGAAAATATAGTTATCAACGAAAGAGGGATAGCCGTATATGATAACATATGAACCATTTTTTGAAACACTGAAACGTAAGGGAATCACCACATACAAGCTGATTAATGAATACGGCTTTTCTAAAGGTACACTGGATTCCTTAAAGCAAAATAAAAATGTGACTATGGAAACACTGAACTATATTTGTAATCTGCTTGAATGTGGTGTAAATGATGTAATCTCATATACCAAAGATTAGGGGAGGGCTTCGGCTCTCTCTTTTTATTATACGAATTTTTTAGGATCATACACCAGCCCTAAGACAGCATCCCCGTTTTCCTGATTGATGGTTATATATGCGGCTGTTACAAGTGCCATATGTAGCCCGTGGCAACTCTCCGTAATATCCAGCCCATACGCATTTCTGATAGCAACTTGTATCAATCCAGTAACATATTCTATTTCTAAACATGATGAAGTAAGTTCGCTAAACTCTTTTAAAGCTGGTAATATTGCGTTTCTAAACCATATTTCGTATAACTGTTTCCGTCCCTCCTCCGTCAAGTCTTTGGTGTCCTGAATCGCTTTGTGAATCGTCACAAGTTGCCGTGTCTCCAACTTATCAATTTCTGCCCCTACTTCCCCGGCTACATCTGCGTTGCTTCTAAAATCGTACCTTTCCATCTTTCTGTACCTCCATAATAGATTTTCTTTGATTTCAATTATAGCGGTTCTTCCACTTTTGTCAATTTAAAATAATCACTAACGATAAGTATATACTTACGTCATTCTGATATGCTTGTCATGTGGAGGTATTCAACTATGATAATTGTTGCTAACAAGAGAATTAATGAATTACGAGTTAAAAGTGGTATGTCCCAAACCGAACTTGCGAATAAATTAAATGTTACCCGTTCCAGTGTAAACGCATGGGAAATGGGGATTTCTGTGCCATCCGTTCAGAACCTTATTGAGCTTTCCCAGATTTTCCATGTGTCTGTTGACTATCTGATCGGCCTTAATGCAAATGAGGCCGTATGTCTGGATAGTTACAGTGAGGAAGAAAAAGAACTTGTCTACGGACTATTAAAGTATTTCGATTCAAAGAAATAGATTCATTAATTAGCTGATACAATATAAATCAGGCCCATTTCCCGTTTTAGGCTGTTAGGTAGTAAATGTATCAACTATCCCCGTTTAGGGCCAATACAAACCGATTTATGACTTTGTTTTTTATAAAGGAAGGAAAGAGTTTCAAGAAAGTGGGGGGTGAATTGGCTGTTGTGGGGAATGTGCGTCAACTCGTCCTTTGAGTTGTCCACATTGTCCACGGCAGACAAGAGGGGGGTGCTTTCTTTTGAGCGTAGCGAGTTCTTGGCCCCCTCTTATATCCTTCCGCATGAAAAAAAACGCCGCCTCTCGGCAACGTCTTAGCGTCTGTGTCTGATATGATGTTTAATTCCGTCTGCCTCCGGCTCCGGCAACTCTGGCCCCTTCATTCGGGCTTTTTTTAATATTTCCTCCTGAAAAGTCCCGGCGTGATGCTTCTTCAACTCCTGCTCTGTCAGTTCATCATACACGGGCCGGATTCCCCGGATTATCTCCCGTATCTCCTGCATTTGTGCTTTGCTCTCGTCCACTAATTTGTAAAATTCGTCATAGGTAGCTGACAGGCTTTTCCGCAGGTTCTGGATCTGTTTCCGCTTTTGGGCCAGTGATTCAGGAGTAACAACGGGGGCTTTTAATTTATCTTTATAGGCCCGGTCTAATTCTGACAGTCTGCCTTTTACCTCCTGAATCTGAACTTCTGTTTCTAATAGCTGGGATTCTAACTCTTTTCGTCTCCTGATCTGGATAGGACTACAAGCGTACAACTCTTTTTTTCTTTGCTCTAGGCTCTGGCCCAAAGTATCGAGTATTCCCATCAACTGTTCAGCCGATTTTGCATAAGCCGCCGCAATCGCCATCTGTGTCTGGTTCTGGTCTTGCTCCGTTGCCAGTGTGGCAGATAAGCATATCTGTTGATAGGCTCCGGCAATATAGCTTGCTCTTAGTCCCTCTAAACGGGCAGATACCTGTTTTAATCGTTCCGTTTCTGATTCTTCCAGCTTCTTGATCCTGTCCTCGAATCGTTTTAAAAATTCATTGTCTTTGGATATTTCCCGGTTGAGATCCCCCCGGTCGGTCTGTATACCTCGTTTCTCGGCCCGGAACGCCTCTACCCCCATATGGACGGTAGCAATCTGGTTGATTCCCTGTTCTTCATAGGAACGGTGATCTATCTGCTGATTGATTCCATGCTCTTTTAGTGACTGATTGCACATACTGGCCCATGATTCACGCCAGCGGAAAAGGGAATCTTTCGAGTTCCAATCTGCGGTTATTTGGTTCTGTATCTTCTCTGATTTTGGGGCTTTGCTAACACGCTTCAAATCTTTTTGCTCTGCGGCCTCCTTAGTCAGCCACACTTTTTTCTTACCAATCCGGTATTGATATTGCTTTTGCCAGCCTTCGGCCTCGGCATCCTTTATGTCAGATGATGGGATAGACCTTTCTTCATTATCTTTGCGGCACAAGTAATTTAATTGTGATTTTGCCATCCACTCCCCCTGTTCGTTGAGTGGGCGCATTGTCAACATGATGTGTACGTGCGGATTCTGGAAAGTCATTTTGTCGGGGTCATTGGTTGGGGTGCCGTATGCGTCTATGGGGATGCCCCGGCCATTTGTTACCGGGGGATTGTGGATTGAAAAATCCGCACACATACCCTTATCAGTAAAATTTTTCTGGATATATGACCGGGCTAACTCTAATTGCTGTGATAGATTCAATTCACGGGGAAGGCCTATTTCTATTTCACGGGCTAATTGTGCGTTACCTGATTTCTCGGCCATTTCTACGGCGTTCCAAAGCGTTCCCCTGTCCCGGAATGATTGAGGGGCGTTGTCTGGCAATATGATTTCGCTGTGTTCTATCCATTGTTTTTTTGAGTAATCATGTGTCAGGCCGTCCCACGCATTCGTGAGAGTGTCACCGGATCGGTAAGCTGCGGCGGCTACTGATGATCGGCCACTGTTGCGGCCTATGATTTTAACATTAAGGTGGTAAATTGCCATATGGCTGTGTCAACTCCTTTGTGGTGATGCGGTTTTTATTATGGGCCTGTCGGCCCTGTGCTTTTAGCCCTCGGCAGAGCGCACACATAGCCCCGTAGGGGTTATGGATATGTGCGCCCTTCTTTAAAGTAGAGAAGGGATTTAGCACCCTATCTCTGTTATGTATTGGGCTACTTCTGGGGATTGGATAGCAAAGTAAACAATCTTGACAATATCATCATTGGAGATACTTTCTGATTGGATATATTCATTTAAGGCATTTTCCAAAATTGCCCCTCTCTGGATCAGCCTCCTTGTCCGGGCTTTACGCTCTTTCAAATTGGCCCGTTTCCGGGCCGCTTCTTCTCGGTGCTTGGCTTGTAGTGCTTCAAGTTCTGTCATGATGTCCCCCTTATATAAATATCAAAATTAATGGTATAGTTGTGTATTGTGGTTCCTGACCTTTTCGGCCAGTTTGGATATTTGAGAATCTTTGAAATAGTAACATTTTTTAGGGCGAAGATAACCAACGCCGGATATAATCAAAATCACTTCTTCCTGATTAACAAGGGTAATCAGATCATTAGGCTGTACAATGTCCTTATCCTCATATGTATAGGTCTTGTGGCGGTTCTTGCCACTGTTAAGCGTTTCTTTCTTATTCTGGTATTTACCAGCCCATGCCTGAACTGTTCTCGCACTGTCAGGATCGGAAATTTCACACACGATTTTCACACGGCAGTTATCGGTTAAGACTTTTGCCTCCGCTTTGCTGTATATTACTTCGCATTGTGGTAATGATTGGAACGCCAACATTACCATGACCTTTTTACTGCGAAGGGTTGCAAGAGCATTAAATATGCCCTCTAATCTGCCTAACCGGGCAAATTCATCAATCAACACAATAATAGGTTTGGTTTCGTCCTCTGACCTTCTTTGCAACTCCTGTAAGGTCTGAACGGTGCATAGTCTTAAAATAGCTTTGTAACTTTCCAACATGTGCTCCGGGATTGCAAGAAAAACAGATCTATTTTCTTTAAAAGTGTAAGGGCTGGCTTTAACAGGATTGTCACGGAAACAGTATTTTATATCCTGCTTGCTAAATACTGAAAGACTGGTTTCCATCTCAACGATACAATCTCGTATACTTTCGGCCTCGATACCTGCGTACTTGGCAAGATACTTATACCATAGGTCAGACGGTTCACTTTGGTCTATGATTCCCTCGATTAGTGACTGCATTTCGGATTCCAAAATGATATTGATTCCATCAATAAAACTTTCACCGGATTTGAAAAAGTAAATTAGCAAACCTGTGAACATGGTTCTAGCATTTTCCGTAAAAAATGCGTTTTGTGGGCTATTAGATATAATCAGTGCTTGCGCTATTTCCTCGATTGCCTCAACAATTAAATCATCAGTTGGATTGTCTTGTAATCTATAATACACGTCCCATCCGGCTGTGGTTCGGTTTGTTGGATTCACGACCATTATATCCGGGCTATGGCTGTAAGATGACTTGATATGTAATTCCCCTTTAATGTCGATTGCATAGCAAATAAAATCATTTTTGCCTGTGGCAAAATTGGCAAGCAAGGTATCTAATAACACGGTAGAAGTCTTACCGGAACCAGATCCACCGATAATACAATAGTGGTAAATTTCCTTTGTTGGAATTCTGACGTATTGATTTTTATAAGTTCCCAAAATCACGCCCTCCGGTTCCTTGCTCAAATATTTTTTTTGTACTTTGGGATAGGTGGCGGCCTTCTTCTGGGCGCTTTCTTTTTGTAGGCCCGTTTCTGGTATCAGGCCGTCCCCTATGCGCATTTCGTCAAGTCGTTTTCCTTCGCAAGCTAGGCCCCATAGGTTGTTAAGTGTCACCCACGCAATTAGAATTAGATTTATCATCATGATCTGTTTATTGGATATGCTGGGTAGTATGTGGGGGATTATCAGATACAGGGGCGGGGCCAGCCACAGGCCCGTAAAGGCCACGGCCCTATATATCGGACTTAGAATCTTCTTCATGGGCGTGATCCTCCTGCCTCTTTTTGTCCTGCTCCCTGTGCCTGTCCAGCATTTCCAACAGCCAGTTAATTGTGTTCATTTCAGATTCCGGCACTATATATAAATTTCCAATCTTACGCATATGTTTAAGTCCTCCTGTGTATTGTTGATTTACTTATCTATTTTTAGTATGTCGGTTACATAGGGATATAGAGAGCTTTTTATACTCTTATACATAATCTTTTTTAAATACCTAATGAAATTACCATATGATACCTAATAAAATAGCCATATGGATATTACCTGATGAAAAGTAAAGCCTTTTGAATTACCATGTGGGCCTCCTGCGGCCTGAATGGATAGCCGGGAAATCTTACTATATATTTGAACCTCTTTCCGAAAAATTCATCGGGTACATTATCACTTGGTTAGTCATTCGGCTATTCCATATGGTTGTCATCATATGGTATTGTCTTTCTAACTAGAGGTCAAAAGGAACAACTTTCAAACGGTTCATTAGGTAACAATATCATTAGGTTGTGTCAACAGCCATATGGTTATATACACTCAAACATATATATAGATAAGAAGTACATTACAGGGAAACACTCTCTAAGCCGCATAAATGCTGGATTCTTAATTTTTCAAAAGTCGAGTTTCTTATACTCCATTCGTTGACACTTCAATTTAAAAAATCCAAAACCTAATAGTATGGCGTGAAACGCTGATTTTGTGCTACTTAATTTTTCACAAAATTTATGTTGATTTTTTGTCTAAAATTTTGAGTAAGTTTTTTTGCACCTTTTTCCCAAAACACACCATATTTGTTACGACTGATTAAATCAGCCAGAAAGGATTGATAACATGAAAGTAGCAACAAAAATACCCACTTTAGAAACAGCGGACGGAACTTTAAAGAAGGTTAGCACCTCCGCATATACACCCAAAAATTACAGGCGTGTATTTTATAATCAGGCCCTTCCCCTGTTAAACCACTTCGCAAACAAGGGAACTGAAATTGTCTTGTATCTGTTATCCAATGCTGACAGCAACAACATGATCTACTGTACCTATGCTGACATCATGCGTGACTGTAACACGTCAGATAGGGGCTTAATTGCTTCTGTTTTCCGTGATCTGGTGGAATCGGAAACACTGGTTAAGGTATCGCAATCTCACTATATGTTAAATCCGGCGATAGCGATTCAAGGCAATAACCAAAAGTTCGGGGTAATAGCGAATACATTTAATTCTATTTTATGGGAAAAGAAAAATAACAGTAAATCGGAAGGAGAAAACAACAATGTATGATAGAGTAGGCACGGAGTTAATAGAACGAGCAAAGCACGTAAATATTGTTACATATCTTAGGGCAAAACACCCGGATTCAATTCAGTTTGCCGCACACCCTGACAAACCGCAATATAAGTGTTGGCGAGGGGTGGAACATGACAGTATCACGTTTTACGCTCGTGATGACGGAAACGGGGGCGTTACATATAAATATACACGGTGGTCTGATGGGGATATGGACGATGGGGCTGGGTATCTGGTTAAATATGAGGGGTACACGTTTCCGCAAGCTGTCCGGGCCTTATGTGATTTCAGATCAGACGAATTTTACTTTGATTAAGGGGGCATGAAAATATGAAAATCTTAGACACACAAGGTATTATGGATTTACTTCATATCTCCATAAACAGCGTGTATAAACTGTATAAAGATCCTGATTGCCCCACTTTCAAGGTTAATGGGGAATATCGTATCATAGAGGAAGAATTGATTAAATATCTCAAAGAAAAGAGCGTAAACACGGTTGATAAGCGGAAACGGAAAACTGGCTGATTGCCAGTTTTTTTATTGTATCAAGCAATTAAAAAAAGCGGTTTTAAGCCGCTTTTTTCTTTGGTGCCTTATTCATCAGTAATGTGTCCTGTGAAGCTGATATAGCGTCTGCCGCCTCGTCAACAGAACTTCTTAATACGTGCTGGTAAATATCCATTGTTACTGACACGTTCTTATGTCCGGCCATCCGGCTAATCTCAATCAGCATATCTTTGTGGTGTCTTAAAGCAAAACTGATTCCAGTATGTCTCAAGCAATGCAAGCGCAAATCTTTGTCTATGCCTTGTTCCCCCGCAAACTGTCTAAATATCCGCTTAAATGCGTTGCTTGCATTTGCTGGCTTTAAAAATTCAGGCTTGTTTAACTGTGTCCATATAAAATCTGTTTTCTTCTTACCATCTATTCTGGCCCGGATAATGTCAGCCACAAATTTTGAAACTTTGATTTCTCTTTTACTGTGTTTGGTCTTTGGGGGGCCTGTCACATATGTAGTTTGTTCTTTGTCTGCATCCGCATACTTTTTTGTAACTGTCCGGTTGATTTTAATATATCCTGTTCCGTCCGGGTTACTCTTAAAATCCCCAGCCTGCAATCCGCAAGCCTCACCAACACGCATATATGTAAGCATAAGCACGATAAACATATCACTGTAATGGCATCCGCTGTGGTGGGGCGATGCTGGCTCCTGACATTTGGCAATAAATTGTGTCATTTCTTCATCGTTCAAAATGTCTTTTTCTTCCACAATATCGTCCGTATCATCATCAAAGCGTGGTAGCTTCAAATTTGCGGCAGGATTCAAGTGTGAATACTTACCAAACAAATAGTTGTAATATTCGGTAAAGGCTTCTTTTGTGTGTTTGACGGTACTTTTTGAATATCCATCGTCAGTCAGATCTTCAATTAACTTTTGGATTTCTTCGGCATTGATACGGTCAGCAAATTTATTATTTAACTTGGAATTTTTAATCTGATTATTTAATGTTGTTTTCTTTCGAATCACGGAATTATCTTTAAGGGCTTTTTGACTGTCAAAATACATTTTCATACCGTCATACAGTTTGACGTGTCCTGTCTTTAAGTCTGTTCCCTGTACAACTGATATTTCCCACATCTTTTGTTCAACTTCCATTTTTTTATAACAGTCATCCGTGTCTTTTCCATATACGGCGATTAATTTTGATTGCCCGGCAACCTTACAAGTTTTTTGGTATTTCAGGTTCTTGCCCTGCATGGTGAATCCTTTTGGTAATTCATATTTTTTTGTTGGCATTTTTAATATCCCCTTTCACTGTTTAATATGTGAGTTTTTAGAGGATTGGTGCTAAATGTCATACAAGTTTATTTAATTTTTTTATACCTTTTGGAAGGCAGTAAAACGGGATTTTTTGTATAAAAATTTGTATAAAAAAGTGTGGTTTTCGTT
>CDZO01003590.1_pt1 | contig 11019 bp, 9 predicted proteins | sample 480641 | NCBI WGS metagenome assembly CDZO01 (sample SAMEA3182088, study PRJEB8094) | gut metagenome | biome: human; feature: gut; material: Stool; isolation source: human stools | place: Canada | collected 2013-02-05
GCCCGGGTCACATAGTGGGCCCGGTAGAGCACCGTCATGTCCCGGTATGGCGTGCCCGCCTCGTGAAGCTCCTTCATCTCCCCCGCTATCCATTCGGCCTCCGCCTCCTGGGTCTGCGCGAAGTGGCAGATGACCGGACTGCCGGAGGGCAGCGTGGGCTGCAATTCCTTTTTGATACGAGTCCGGTTCTTGTCGATCAGGGAATTCGCGGCAGAGAGAATCTCCGGCGCAGAGCGGTAGTTCTCCATCATTAGAATCGTTTTTGTCCCCGGAAACTTCTTGTCAAAGTCCAGCAGGTACTTCACGTCGGCGCCCCGCCAGGTGTAGATGGTCTGGTCCGGGTCTCCCACGATGAAGAGGTTCTTGTGGTAACCACACAGAACCTCCATCAGCTCGTACTGAAGCTGGTCGATATCCTGGAACTCGTCGATCATGATGTACTCCAGCCGCTGCTGCCACTTGAGCCGAATGTCAGGATGCTGCTGGAAAATATACAGGGAGAACTTGATCAGGTCGTTATAATCCAGTCCGAAACACTTCTTCTCCTGATACAGATAGCCGTAGAAAATGATGTCTGCCGGGGTGTCCGCCTGGTCATACTTCTCCTTCAGCGTGTCCAGAGGCATGGCGATCATATCCAGATAGTAGTCCGGACGCTTGAACAGCTTCTGCATCTCGACCATGTCCCGGGCTGCGGAGAAGGTCATATCCCGCAGCGTCAATCCCCGCTCCTCGTAGATGATTTGGAGCATAGCGTCGATGTCCGCGTTGTCCAGCACCAGAAAGCTTTTGGGATACTGGACGGCGTAGCTGTCCTCCTGGAGCACGGAGACGCAGAAACCGTGGAAGGTGTTGATATAGCCCGTGTCATTGTCGCCGGTGAGGATGTGGATGCGCTGGCGCATCTCATTTGCGGATTTGTTGGTGAAGGTGACGCAGAGGATATTTCCCGGCAGGATGCCCAGCTCGTTCACCAGAAAGGCAAAACGATGGGAGAGCGCCCTTGTCTTGCCGGAGCCGGCTCCGGCAATGACACGGACAAATCCTTCGGTTTCGGTCACAGCCTGGCGCTGGGCAGCGTTGAGGCCGGAGAGCAAATCGGTCATCGTGGCGTCCTCCCTGTCGAACATCTGTTTCTTCCATTATATCAGAACCCGCAGATGTTCTCAACCTCTTCTGAAAAATCCATCAGATCTCCTATGGCTGAGGATTGGCATACGAAGAACAGGGAAGAAGGATGCAGACATTCAAATTAACCGCAGGTATAGGGAATCCTTGTGCCGCAAATCACACTTATTTCAGGCCAAGTTCACAAATCATATCTTCTGCCTTAGAAAATTCTTTTTTGGACCATATTTCAGTGGCATAACAGGAATTTGACCTCTATCATTTCAATGTTTTGTACTTTGCCGGTAGCATAGGTGCTTAATACAAGAAAGTATGAACCCCTTGCAATGCAAGGGGTTCATACTTAAAATAACCCTGCCTGACCCAAAATAACGCCAAGCATTCGCCCAAATCAGGCAGGGTCATTCATTTTGGCGCAGCGGGAGGGATTCGAACCCTCGTGCGATTGCTCGCAAACTGATTTCGAAGGATAAACAGAATCCCATACCGCCACATCGAGCCGTTCTAGGTCAATTAAAATGTGTTGTTTTGCTCAAAAGTCGCACCTTTTTCTCTGATGCAGAGGAATATTCATGTAGCATCAAAACGAGTGAGGGCACCATTTGGGCACCATAAGCATCAACCAAAAATCAGCCGTTCTAGTTGTTGATATACTTGGGTATCCGGTGTTATTAATGGTGTAATTGTGTCACGAATAATTGCTTCACCATTATTTCCACACGCTGTAAGTCCAAGCAACTTTTTGATGTTGGTTACTATATCGTTGCTAGCAGATTTAATATCATCCGTGGCATTTCCTCGACTAATGCTAGCATTTATCGCCTGTTGCTTTATTGTAAGGGCACTATTTTCCAACTCTGCTTTCCCAACTGTAGCGCACCATTTTTTGATTATTTCATCGTCCAGTAAATAGGATTCAAGGTGACGCCTATCCAGCACCTTAATTCCCTTTTCAGAAAGTTCTTCTACTTCATTTTCACTTCGATCATCTCGATCAATAATTCGAATGACATTGGTGTTCGGGACAATAGCTTGTGTTAGCCCAATTACCTTTAGTTTGTCTTCCTCGATGTCGTTGCAGCCTCCTAATGAGTAGAACACAGTGCTCGGGTGAGTTGTGCTGAAAATATTTGCATAGCACTTTGCATCAAAGTCTTTCCGTTTCCTGCCCCTAGTAGTCCCTTCGCAGAACACTACTGTTTCCGGGGCAAGTAAGGTAGAGTAATTTTCTAAAGTCAAAGATAGAATTCTATTCCACAAATTATGTGAAACGGGAGAAGGCATAATCTGAACTACATCATCAAAATCAAATCCATCAAAATTTAAGAATGCAACACTTCCCGGACATTCGGCTTCAAGTTCTTTGGCTTTATTTAGCATACCAAGTGAATGCGTAGCAATCCATAACTGACCATTTGCTCCGATCAGAGTGTAAAGTTCACCTAAGAGTTTTTCCTGTAATGCTGTATGCATATGGGCCTCTGGCTCGTCGATACAGAAAATGGTGTCTGGATAGTATTTTTGCTTAATGACCAAGTCTAATATCAAATCAAACGCCGCTTTTTCTCCTCCAGAGAGATTTTTATAGGAGTAATTTTTGGAAACCCCTTTGTCAAAAAGGAAGTCGCCATTTTCTGTGGGATTTCCCACACCAGAAAGAGTTAAGTCACCAAAAAGGCGAGTTAGAGATTCTCGAATTTTTCCGATTAATTCATCACGTAGTGTGGCTACCGATTTCTCGTTGTATGATGTATCATATACACATTCAAGCGTCTTAGAAATCAAACGATGGTAGTTTTTCGCAACCTCCTGATCGTTCTCTATCATCATGTTTTTATTTGCAATTGCTGTAGGCGCTTCCACCGCCGATATACCTTTGATAGCTAGAGAAGGGTCATTCCGATACGCGGTTCGAAAATAGAAAATCGAATGGTTTTTATTGGTATCCTCACCATCATAATCATAAAATGATAAATCAACTAATTTGTTTGAATTTTCATAACCATCTTGCCCTACTGGAGTTTTATTGCAGTAGCTTTGGTCTGTGGGGAGGCCGGTATATCCTTTCCACAATTGCCAAACCTTAAATGCATCAAAAACGGAACTCTTACCACATCCATTCGGTCCAACAAGTACAACCAATCGAGCACTTGAGGGAATAGCTGTTATAGTCAAATCTGTGAAACGTTTAAACTTTTTCAGATGAATTTCTTTGAGTTTCATATAAGGATGCCAACCTTTCTACAGGTTTTTTCAAATTATAGCATATTCTTAAAGAAACAGCAAGGAACGTGTCACCGGACACGTTCCTCTTTTACTTTGATTCTGGCGCTTTCCAATATGTATTCCTTGATAGCCAGCTTTGGAATACGCCATACACGGCCATTCCGAAACCCCTTGAGCTTACCGCTGTTTAGGAGATCGTACATAGCATTGTAGCCCATTCTCAGGGCTTCACAGGCTTCTTCTACTGTCAGAATATCAGGATATTCCTCTAACATTCATTCCACCTCCTGCACCGAAAGATGGGCTTCACAGCGGGGACAAGCGCTCAAATCAAGCGAGCAGGAGTCACATAAACAAGTAGGAGCCTTGGGCGGCGACTTGTGGCGCTTGGGGTTCAGCGTCCTTTGGTAGAGATCCATTTTCTCAATTTGCTGCATGACTGCCGGCTCTGATCTGCCAACAGCAAAGGCGATTTCAGAAATGCCGTAGCCTTCTTCAAACATCATTTTTACAGTTCGCTTTTCATCGTCCCGCCAAAACTCACCTTCGTGATCGAAGCGAATCGTGCCGTTACGGTGGCGGCGAATCATTTCACGTTCAATTTCAGGACTCATCATGGTTTTTCTCTCCTTTTTCAGATTGATTTACCATGATGTTCCTTTATTACGCACAAAAATCTCAAAAAATCTGTGGAGCGAAAGATAAGGACATTTATTGTCCATGCCGTGTGCTATTCTCTAATCAGTCTGATCCGTTGCGCAACCATCGGCTTATTCTCCTGCCTATGTTGTCAACAGGTCCGGTTAGGCGGCGGATGTTCGTGATTGTGGCACGACTCCGCCGCTGTTTTTCCTTAATACACTGAAAGGAACAGCCTATGAATATATTATTATCCCTCAAGAAATTCTCCCACATTGGCTATTACATACATGAAGCCCGAACAAAAGCCAAAGAAAGGAAAAAGCACCATCGAGATCGCCTGAACCTGTCGAATGACCAAATCAAGTATTTGGATAAGGTCGTTATTCCGGAAGGGTGCTCCTACCAAGTTAATGACCACACTTTTTCCAGCATAGACAAGGCTTTAGCTTATTGCAAGCGGCTGTCCATTGAACGATGCAAAAAGATATGGGGAGCCGGAATTCCCATCAGTATTACCAACCCGAATGCACCCAAGATATTTGATTGCGCCTGTTTGCCTGCTGGACTGCTTGTAAAGGACTCCAAGGACTTTCTATGTCGGTATGCTCCTGTCCGTATCATCATAATTGCTGTAGATCTGAGCGAGGTTTACACGGAATATTTTGATTTGTATGAAAGCGATATTTTCTCCAATGAACACCTCTATGACTACGGACTTCTTTACGGCAATTATCCTGTCTATCAGGAAACCGAGCTTTGCCTAAGCAAATTTAGCGAGCAGTACACCAAGCAGATCAACACGCCTTTTGTCCCAGAACCCGCCTTTGGTGATCCGTCCAAAGAATATACCGGGCTGATGGATGTTCATATGGCCTACGATTGCTATTCCGTGGAAGTGCTCTCTGACGGCACTGTCTATGACGATGGGAACTACGCATTTCCTTTGGGGGCCATTCCAGTATCTACATTTGTGAATATCGGCAGCGCTGGCGTGTATTGCAAGTGCTGGAATCTTTTTTGGGGGTGCTCCCGCTCCTTTGAGGTCAATGGCAAGGAACATTCTCTTTTCCGCTCTGCGCTGTTGGCCTGTAAGCAGTCCGAATTACCTGTTGGAAAAGAGTTCTATACCATCATCATGCACCAGAAAGAAGCAGACGGCATCATACCAGCAGATTCACTCCCGGTTTCCCTGCGGGACAGCTATTCAGTTATGACTCCCCACGCAAAAAAGAGGGTGTTTCATATTTCGCCCCAATTTGACGAGATATATTGGGAAACATTTGAACTGGCAGATTCGAGCGGAAATATCCGCAACTTTTGCTATGACCACTGGCTTTTAGATCATAACTGTGAATGGAACGTCGGAGATATCTGTAAGACTACCTATTGGGGAAAATCCCGGTGGGGCAATCCTTGTATGGATAGAGGTATCAAAATTACATATCTCCCAGATGCTAAAACCCCATACTATGGTAGAGGTGATTTGGAACTTTATTGCAAGATTTCTGTAGGGAGCAACAGTCTAAACATCCCTCTTTCCACACTCATTAAGCCATCTTCCACAGAATGAAATAGCAAGTGAGAGTGACGAGACTTTTTGTGTTCTCGTCACTCTCACTTGTTTGATTATTCTTTGCTCACTTGTTTTTTGTGTTTAATGGCACGTTTAGAATATTTTTCGACTTTGGCTGCTTTTGCGACAAAGAAGAATATAGACTCGCCGAACAAAAATAACTGCCAAAAAGATACTGCACCTGGAACGACGAATATACCCAAAAGTGTAATAGCCAAATAAACTATTGCTCTTACAGGTTTATTGAGATAAAACCATTGTGCGCCTACAAGTCCCAGAAAAAGGGTTAGCAGTCCGGCCACCGCCTTGCTCTTTGGAGCCATTGTTTTACTCTGAGTTTTTTTGATAGCGGAATTTGACGGAGTTTTTTTGTTTGCAGTATTACCAACAAAAGAGGCGTTTGTTTTAGATTGTTGTTCAGCTTCCTTGGACTGAACTGGTTCCGCCTTGGCTTCTTCCGCTACATTAGTGGTTTGCGTTTTTTCGCCTGCTTTGGGACATGGGGAAACATCTGAAATTTCTAATGGCTTTTTATCCATTCCAACAGCAGACTGGGCCTCAATTGAGGCTGGGCCTACTGTTCCTATAGACGTCGAAGACTTTTTTTCATCAGATGTTTCTTCAGCCTCGGATTGAACCTTCATTTGAATATTTTCCGCAGTAGCCTTTTCGGCAGCCGTTGCCAATGGACCAGCTACAGTTTTTGCGTTCTCAGATAATCCGTATGCAAAAGCAATGGTTGAAAAGTAATGTGACATACTGGGGTTCTGTGGAATATTTAGTGCTTTGCTCCCTTCTCTATAGTAATTACCTAATTTGAGCGCCGCAAAGGGCTCCAATTTTTCGGCGGCCATCTTTATCATTTCGATACCCTGTTCGGAGTCGTTAATTGCACACATCCATCTACCAATATCTCCAATCGCTAAAATATTACCGGCATCGGCAAATATTTTGGCTTCACGGAAGTATTTACTCTTATCTTCTTTGTGTCCTACGGATTGCCATCTCCAAGGGGTATAATCTAAAACTGTGTGCATAAGAAAGGCAACTAAGTATTCCGCAAATTTATTGCCACTGTTTGCACGCTGTATCAATGAAGTCATCTTTTCACGAACGGCATACTGTTCTCCACAAGCTGGATTAGATAGCTTATAGTAGTAGAGTTTTAAGGTAATCATGGCCTCCAAATCATCACATTCAGCCATATCCCACAGCAGATTTTCCTTTCCTGCGATTATCATCTCGGCAAGTTCTTTCTGCTTTCCCTTGATCTGCTTTTCCAGTGCTTGTGCCTTGCTCGTTCTTTCAGCTTCTTTTTCTATCTCTATTGCTTTGATGTGGTGGTTTTTGGTACTCATATTGAATGCACCGCCCACATCCGCTGAATATCTCTGGTCGTAGTTGACTTTATATTGTCTTTCCAGATAACCAATTGCACTAGCAACGTTGCCTTCTTTTCCAGGTCGTGGAGACCATCCACTTTTTTCTGCAAATTTTTTTACAGCTTCATCTACTTGCGCATCCGTCCATTTTCCAATGACGCTTTGGCTCGGTGCACCTACTAGAAAAATATCAACTAAACCAGAGACTGCCCCACAGGCCACTGCAATTAAATAGTCGGATGAATCGCAGGCGTGTTTCTGTAGCAGTTCACCATCTTTTTTTTCAATTAAATCCTCCATTATTGCATCCCCTTTCCTTGCTCATTCGTTTTTTGTGGGCAGTCTTTCCAAATTACACGGTCCCCCTGGCTTCTTAGCCACATTTCAATGCCCTTGCCAAAGACCTCCGCGCGGATCTCATAACATCCGTCGTGCTCACTGAGTATCTCCGCCGTGGAGAGCCGGTCCAGTACCGCCTCCACGGATGGCCCTTTATAGATAAAACGCACCGTTTCCAGTTTCCCGCCGTACATGAACTGGACCCGCTTCCGGAACTCCCCCTCAGAGAAACGGCGGCTGTATGGCACCTGGAAGTGCTCGTCCAGCACCTGGAGCTTCTCGATCCTGTCCACCCGGTAGATCGTGGGGAAGGGATCATCGGCATTCTCAAAGTGCTCTGCCCGGTCGATGCCCTCAATAAAAGCGGTCAGATAGAAATAGAACTCCGAAAACAGCAGGCCCACAGGCTGGAGCCGTCGGCTCTTCCGCTCTCCCTGCTGGGTGCGATAGACTGCCTCGACCACGGAATGGCTCCAAATCGCCTGTCCCAGTGTCCAAAGCTGGTTCGAGAGCCGTTTCCCATGATATGGCTCCACATAGTAGAACCGCTCGTTCGCCAGGATCTGGCCCAGGAGCTTCCGGCTCTGCGGGGAGGCACACCGGCTCAGGAGCTTATCCAGAATCGGCTCCATCTCATCCTTCGGCATGGAGCGGCTGTCCAGCAGGATTTTGCACACCGCCAGCAGCTCCCCGCAGGAGAGAAAGCTCCCGGCGGCGGAGGTCAGCTCATACCGCTGCTCCTTCGCCTTGTATAGGATCTCCTGCGGCGGCTCCTGACTGGCAAAAAAATTACGCAGGCAGTCGATGTCCCTCTGGATGCTGCGCTCGTTGACACCAAAGCGAGCAGCGGCTTCTTTTTTCTGCAATCCCTCTCCGTGGACCAGCATTTCATAGAGATACAGCAGGCGGCTGTTCTTGTCTGTCTCCACGCCACCACCTCCTGTCTCTATCATAGCAGCGGACATAGACACTTTTTGTCCATGTAAAAAATTGCGCTGAAAGTTCAACGTCATTATACCCTAAAAGTTATATCCATTCAACCCCACAAGTTCATTTATAGATAAAACTCTCCGGGTTAAACTGATGAAAAACGGAGGGGCGCTATGGACTGGGTATCAATCGGCGGGAGAATTCGCAGGCAGCGGGAATTTCTGGGCTACACACGGGAGCAGTTCGCGGAGCTGCTGGACGTGACGCCGAAATTCTGCTCGGATATTGAGCTGGGTGTCAAGGGGATGTCCGTCCAGACCCTGTGCCGGATCTCTGAGGTCCTGCGCCTGTCCACGGATTTCATCCTTTTTGGCAGGGAGAACACCGAGAGTTCCAGCCCCATCACGCAGCTGCTCCGTAGCTGTTCCTCCTCTGAGCAGGCCTATGCGGAACAGCTTCTGAAAACCTTTATCATGGCAATGAATGCAAAAAAAGAATCGCTTTGACAAGCGATTCTTTTTTTGCGTCCACTCCCGATGGGGAATGGATTAGATCTCACCGCTGTAAAACAGGTCTTCCAGCTCTTCAGCGGTGAAGCCTTGGGCGGCCAGCAGGTCAATATCCTCCGGAGAATACCCAAAGGCCAGCGCCACGGTTTTCAGTTCATCCAAATGGGTCGTGTCTTTTTCCGCATGGGGGAAACTGCGGCAGTATGGATCGTTCATCAGGAACCGGGGGTATCTGAACCGGAACAGCTTGCTGTCATCAAAGGTCTCCCGGTCGAGCCGCCCAGTCTGGTTAATCCGCAGAATCTCTCCGCACTGGACAGGAACCTTCCGGCTCTTTCCAAGCGGTACTTGAAGCTTCCGGAGCGCCTGACGAAGGATTTCTTCCGTTGAGGCATAGAGATAGAGACCGCAGTCCGGGAAGAAATACAGGCAGAAGGGGTTGTCTCCCTTGACGATGTAGAAACTTCCGTCATCTCCCAGCACCGTGATCGTGAAGGAGCCTTCCAGCAGCTCCGCCATATACCGGAGGCTGTCAAAGTTCAGAATGCCCTTCTGCACAATCAGCTGGACGGCGATGTAGCTGTCCGTCTCAATCCTGGTTCTGGAAAGATGCAGGCTCTTCCGCAGGCTGATGTCATTGTCTAAAACGCCATTGTGGGCCAGGGCAAAGGTCCCAGTCTGCATGATCCCCCGGAACGGGTGGTTGTTATAGTTCTTTCTGGCACTGCCCTGGGTCGTCATGCGGGTGTGGCCCATGGCGAAGCGGGAGTTGTCGCGGACGTAGAAGTTCAGCTTGTGGCCGGGAATGGGCTTCTTATAGATATGGAGATTCCTGCCGGAGTCATAGGCCACACCGGTGGCGTCCGTTCCCCTGGCCTCACTGGCAGATGCCAGCGCATGGAGCATCTTGGATTTTTCCTTCCCGGTAAAGCGCAGCTCCGTGTCGATCAATCCAAACAGACAGCACATTGTCACACCTCCACTTCCGCCATGACCGGCTCGTTGACATACAGACGCCGCTCTTTCAGATACCGCACCAGCTCCGGAGCCTGACAGCCGGAGACAAAGGAAGTCCAGGACAGGGCTTTCAGCTCGTCGTCAGACAGATAGATCGCCACGTCACAGATCCGGTCAACGAGCTGCAACGTGGCGATCAGGGTATTGTATTTGAGTGTTCCCCGGAACATCCGGAATTCGATGGTGTCCCGGTTGGTGAGGTTTACGCAGGTATAGCGCCCGCCGTGATACCCCTTCTTGGCGTGATCCAGGATCTCCATGGGCTGCTCCTTATAGCCGTAACGGGATGCCCACTGATCCAGCTGGTGCTGGGTGCGGCGGCTGAATTTCAGCAGCTCTTCCCAGTGCTTCTCGAAAAAGTAGAGGACACGGGCAATGGCGGTGTCCTGTTGTTCCTCAGTCTCTCCAAAAGCCAGACGACTCACATGGACATGGAGGCCACAGGTCCCGGCCTGATGGCTGGTGTAGCCCAGATCCACAGCTCCTTTGCAGATTTGCTCCCAGGGTATCTGCTGGAGCTGGTAGCTCAGGGACATGGGGTGCGTGACGATCTCAAATCCCTCTTCCAGGGAGCCATCATGCTTGCAGTAGATCCGTTCCTCTTCTTCGTTGGCGATCCGCAGGAGTTTTTTGGCGTTGGAGCCGTACTCCCCGGCTCCATCGATTTCTAGCTCCACGCCAAAGAACCTGGGGCCGTCTCCATAGAAAATCGGCTCCGGTTTGTAGCAGTAGTCCTGAATGGCCCGGTCGCCGGCGGTCCGGGTATAGCAGGCATGGCAGAGCGGTTCTTCCTCGTCCGGGTCATCCCGGTCATAGTAGGCTTCGTCGTTGTGAAGCAGCTCCCCGCAGCGGACGCAGTTGGTGTAATAGCGGTCATAGCAACGCTCGCAGAGCGGCGTGTCACTGTTCCCGGCATTATCGTCGGTCCAGATCCGTTCTCCACAGACATGACAGGTCACGGTCTCCTCTGCAAAACAGCGGGGGCAAAGGAATTGCCCGTCGAACTCTTCCCGCTGGGAGATAAGGTATTCACGTCCGCAGATCGCGCAGACATAGGTTTCCTCTTTCATCACTCATTCCTCCTTCATCACTTGGTCGATGATCGTACATAAGATAGCAGCGGCGGCAGCCAGGATGATCCCCAGGACATTTTTCCTGGAATCAGTTTTCACCCCAGGGTGCAGACCTTGCGGAGCAGCTGGTCTACCAGCTCCACCAGAATAGCGCGGATCACGGAAAGCAGTGTGTTCAGCATGGTTTTCCTCCTTTTTCC
>CDZO01039161.1_pt1 | contig 10945 bp, 9 predicted proteins | sample 480641 | NCBI WGS metagenome assembly CDZO01 (sample SAMEA3182088, study PRJEB8094) | gut metagenome | biome: human; feature: gut; material: Stool; isolation source: human stools | place: Canada | collected 2013-02-05
CTTATAAATAAAGTTAAATTATAGTGTTGCGGAATTAAGGTATACCTAACGACAAACTTGGGACCCTCGAAAGAGGTTGTTTAATCTGGGTATAAATGTTGTCAGTCCTTGTTATGTCCTGCTTGCATTTTGCGAGCAGGACGACAAGGGCGCAGGACAGCTTCCAGATTATAGGTTCCCAAGACCTGTCGTTAGAGGCTGACACCGCGCCCCCTTTTTATGCCCTTGCGGGACGCGGATTCACACCAACGAAAACCGAAGAAAATGTCCCGCCGCATCCGTTTCCGGAATTACCCGAAGGCCCAAAATCCCCATTATATTTTACTGCTCCGGCACAATACGGGCCGGACGTTCCTGCCGTTCGATTTCGCGCGGCAGGACGTCCGTTTTTGGGCCGGGGAACGGGGGAACGCCCTCACGCCGCACGATCCGGCGCGGCGGGCGTCAATAAGACTCTCTCAGTGACAAGTACAATCCCGCATTCCGGATGCAGCCGGCAGGCATTGCGCCGGAAGCGGTCCCTGAAATCTGGCAGCCGGGGCGGTCTCCGCATTGAATTCTTCCTAAAGTGAAGTTGCGTCACTTGTTCGGTCGGAGCCGCCCCTTTTTCAACCCCAAAACCACGCGATGAACGAAGAGGACCCCGAATTCGAGAAAACCCTGCGGGCCATCAACCATTATTACATAACGCAGGTGGGCATCTGCACCGCGGCACTGAGCAAACTGCGGTCGGCGGAGCTAAGCGACAAGAACATCATCATCCGGGCGATCATGTGCGACATGCCCGACTGCGGCGTCGAGACCGAAGCGTCGGCCGACGATTGCGGCGTCGATCTATGGGCCGACCGGGCGGAGTATGTGAACGAGACGTCGTTCAATCTCTACGTCACGCAGGCCGAGGAAAACGTGCTCTGGAACGCCGGGGAGAAAGGCCGGAAACCGGGGCGTCTGGCGGTTCCGCAGCAGCGGATCACGGTGCGGAGCGACGGGATGGGCACGGCGCCGGTCATTCCGCTCATCTACCTGACACTGCTGAGCGCCAAACTGCTGGCAATGGCGTTTCCCGACGGGTGCACGGACGCGGAATTGTCCGGCTACAACGACGAGCGGACGATGGCGGCCCTGACGGACCGTGTGATGACGGTACTGGAGCAGCTGGCCCTGCGGGACGGGGAGGAGGAGACCCGAAGCCCGGCAAGCTGAGCGGGGGCGGGCAGGGTAGAGAGCGGAGCAGGCGGCCGGGAAACGGGCCGGGCCGGAACGCAGGGCAGGGACGCGAAGCGGGCGGCCGAGGAACAGACGCCGGGCAGAGACGCAGAGCAGGACGCGAAGCGGGCGGGCGGGGAACAGGCGCCGGAGCCGCGGATACAAACGGGAGGGGCGCAAAAGAGGGCGGGCGGAGATGGACGGCGGAAGCGGGCAGCAAAGCCGGCGGCGAAAGCGGGCGGCAGGCGGACGGCAGGCGGGCGGCGAAGCCGGCGAAATACGGCAGAAGAGATGAAAAGTGGGGTTCATGACCGATTTGAACCGCACTTTTCGTATATTTGCATCCTGTAAAAAGCCAATTCAACCCAAACAACAGCAAAAAACAACCACCCATGTCGGAAACAAAAGTCTCTGCGGCGGCATTTGCAGATACGAAACCCCACTACAACATACTCGACGGATTGCGCGGCGTAGCGGCGCTGATGGTCGTCTGGTTTCACGTGTTCGAAGCCTTTGCGACAAGTCACGTCGATCAGAGAATCAACCACGGCTATCTGGCCGTCGATTTCTTCTTCATCCTGTCGGGGTTCGTGATCGGCTACGCCTACGACGACCGGTGGAAACGAATGACGGTAAGGGAGTTTGTCACGCGACGGTTCATCCGTCTGCATCCGATGGTGGTAATCGGCGCGGTGATCGGGGCCGTCATGTTCTACTTTCAGGGCTGCTCCGTATGGGACGTCTCGAAAGTCTCGGTGACGATGCTGCTGGCAGCGACCCTGATGAACGCCTGCATGATTCCGGCCACACCCGGCATGGAGATCCGGGGCGTGACCGAAATGTTCCCGCTGAACGGTCCGAGCTGGTCGCTGTTTTACGAGTATATCGGCAACATCCTCTATGCGCTGTTCATCCGCAGGCTGCCGACCAAGGCGCTCGCGGCGCTGGTGCTGCTCGCCGGATGCGGACTGGCGGCGTTTGCCGTATGGGGTCCCTACGGCGACATATGCGCGGGGTTCTCGCTGACGGGCGACAACATAGCCGGAGGGTCCCTGAGGCTGTTGTTCTCGTTCTCGGCGGGACTGCTGATGTCGCGCGTATTCAGGCCCGTGAAGGTAAAGGGGGCGTTCTGGATATGCAGTCTGGGCGTCGTCGTCCTGCTGGCCGTGCCGCGAATCGGCGGAGAGGAAAACTACTGGATGAACGGGCTGTACGACACATTGTGCTTTGCGCTGGCCTTTCCGCTGCTCGTCTACCTCGGAGCGTCGGGCAAGACGACGGACAGGACGACCGCAAGGATATGCAAATTCATGGGAGACATATCGTATCCGCTCTACATGGTGCACTATCCGTTCATCTATCTGTACTATGCGTGGGTGAAAAACGAGAACCTGACATTCGCGCAATCGCTGCCCGGCGCAGCGGCGCTGGTCATCGGGTCCGTGCTGCTGGCATACCTGTGCCTGAAACTGTACGATGAACCGGTGCGCAGGTTCCTGACGAAGCATCTCCTGCGCACGCAAAAGCCGGTACGGCAGACACCCTGAGCCACATAACACGAAACAGACCATGCACCGCATCCGCCTCGCCGTCCTCCTGTTCCTGTGCGTCTCAGCCGCAGGCTGTCAGCCCGTTCCCAGCGTTCTGCTCGACGCCGAAGCGATCGTCATGGAGCACCCTGACAGCGCCGCACGGCTTCTGAAGGGCGTTCCGGCTCCGGAGAAAAGACTCTCCCGGCGCAACTACGCGCATTATGCGCTGGTGCTGACCCAAGCCCGGTGGCTCGCGAGGGAGAACATGATCGACGACACGCTTTCGGACGTCGCCCTCGACTATTACCGCACCCACACCGACGATTTCGCCGCAGCGCACAAGGCCTATTATTATGCGGCCAAGATCGCCAATCAGCGCAGGCAGCCGGAGGTGGCGATGACACTGCTGCTCAAAAGCCGCGACATGCTGCCCCCGAAAGGGGAGTGGCGGCGGCGTTACGTCGTGGAGACTTGGCTCGGCGTATTCTGCGGCCAGCAGCATCTCTTCGAGGAGAAGATACGTCATGCGCAGCAGGCGTACGCCTACGCTGACAGCATGGAGCGTTACGACTGGATGTGCATATCGCTCGGCGACATGGCGCACGCCTATATGGGGCTGGACAATTATGACAGCATGGAATACTATGCGCTCAAGGCGCTCAGGCTCGCCGAAGAGAAGGGCATAACCGAAAACACCTCCCCGAAGTGGGCCATGCTGATCGAAAGCGCCCTGAAACGGAAAGAGTACCGCAAGGCCGAAGAGTATTGGGAAAAGGGGTTCGGGCACGCCCCGGCATGGACCCGGTATTCATGGCTGAGCACCAAGGCCGACATCTGCAACCGCACGGGCCGCTACGACACGGCGCTGGAGCTGACAGACAGTTCCCGCCGCATGTGCGCCGACACGACGCACCTCACCTCACGGGCGTTATGGGCGCTCAACACCTCGAACGCATGGGAGGGGAAAGGCGACGCGGCAAGAAGTCTCGAAGCCCTGAAGCAGTACATACGGCTCAAGGACTCGATCGACGAGAAGGTGCACAGCGCCGAAGTGCTCAACATCCGCAAACTCTGGCGTTACGAGCAGCTCAAAACCCAGAACGCCGCCCTGCAAATCCAGAAACAGCACCGCGAACGCATCGTCTACGAGACGATTCTGACATGCGCGGCGCTCGTGCTGCTCGGCGCATGGCTGGGACTGCGCATGTGGCACCGCGCCAAACTGCGGGAATTCGCCCAGCAAAGGCGCATCCTGCGGCAGGAAAACGAACTCGACGCCATGCGGCGCAAGGAGGAGCAGCTGCGCACGACCTTTTTCCGCCAGCTCAACAGCCGCTTCATCGCGCAGGTCCGGCAGGGCGGGGAGGCCAGAAAATGCCGCATGTCGGACGAAGACTGGAAGACGATCTTCACACATGCCGACGCCGTATTCGACAACTTCACGGTCCGTCTCCGCGGGCAATTCCCGGCGCTGAACGAGGAGGACATCCGCTATTGCTGCATGGTGCGCATGCATTTGTCGCAGGCCGAAATCGCGAGCGTCGTCTGTCTGGAAAAGGATTCGGTGAAAAAACGGCTGAAACGCATCCGCACCGAGAAACTGGCTTCCGCAAAGGGTTCGACGCTGGAGGAGATCCTGTCGCGGCTGTAAAATATACCCCCAGCAACCGGACCCGACGAATGGAAACAGCAGGCGGTCAGCCTGTTGAAGAACGCCCTGTACATTCCGATATCCCCCTGCAAACCTCCGCAAATAACCGCGGGGCGTTTAACTTTGCACACGGCAAAAGCCCCGCAGTCCGGCTCCCGCAGAACATACGGAGAGCAGCGCCGGCAAGATCTACCAATTCCAAATTCATAAAAAATGCAGAAATTCAATTACACACCCAGCAATCCATTCAGCGGCTCGGTCTCTTCGCTGGCCATCGGCGCCGGCATGGTCGTCGTACCTTTGGCCTATCCTTTCGGCATCCGCATCGGCCGCATGCGCATCCTCGGCCCGACGGCCGTCACGATCATCTTCGTGATCGGCGGTCTCGCGCTGCTGGCATTCACGGTCCGCGAAATCATGCAGGCCCGCAAACTCATCGCCCAAGGCGGCGAGATCACCGTGGAGGGCGGCAAGGTGACGATTCCCGTCGTCCGGAAAAAAGAGGTCGTCAACGAGTCGTTCCTGCTTTCGGAGGTGGAATACACCAAATTCGACGAGGAGGAAAACGAATTCAAAATTTCGCTGCCCGCCGACCATCACGTCATCCGCGGCGCGTTTTTCGAAAACGCGGAGGCGTTCGATGCGTTCAAGTCCATTTTCGACAAATAGCATTGCCGGCCAGCAATTCCGGACGGTCCGCAAACACGACGTACGGAAGCCTGCGCCGCTGAAACTTACCGTATAAAAAAAAAAAACTCAAACCAATACGACAATGCGCCCAATTATCAGACTCCTCGCCGCAGCCGTCGCCGCTGCCGCAACGATCCAGTCCTGTTCCACCCTGACCGGTTATCCGACCGACGCCGAAGCCAGCTACGCCAAGGCCATCGAACTGACGAAAAAGAGCGTGGACACCGACAAATTCAAAATCTACTCGCTTTCGATCATGGAGGGAGAAACGCTCTCCGACAACCTGTTCCTCGTGACGGTGAAACTGGTGAACAGGGACAACCGAGCATTCAGCCAGAGCTACTACATGAACGGTCTGGCGCCCACCGACCTGCGCGACGTACAGAGCACTTTCGAAGCTCCCGAATACGAAACGACCGTCGGCATCGACCTGTCGAAACTCAATCCCGCCCAGATCGCCGCCCAGATCGCCCAAGCAAAAACGATGCTTCCCGAAGGACACTCCTACAAATCGGTAGGCCGCTACGAAATCGAGGAGGAGGTTCCGGCCGGCAATTCCGCATTCAACCGCAACCGCAAACCGGGCCAACAGCACACCTCGTTCATCGTCCGCTTCACCGAAGACGGCAAGGAAACGGAGAGCAGCGCCGGCAAAACCTCGTACATTTATTACGAAGCCAAAGTGACCGTGGGGCCGGACGGCACGCTCACGATCGAAGAAAATTGAGATTTTCGTCTGGGAAAAACGGGGAATATCCCGTTTTTTTTCTAATTTTATATCCCGATGCCCCGCCGGGACATTCCGATAATACCAAAACTATGAAAACTACACACTCATTCGTCGCTCCGGTACTGAACTCCACGCAGAGCAAAGTCAATACGGAGGCCTATGAGCAGGCTATCGACAACTATAACGAGGGCAAACACCTCGAAGCGTTCCGATTGCTGCTCGATCACCTGAACCCGGAATTCCGCACGAAATACGGCAACGCCGAAGGTACGGAATTCCATATTCCCCACGGTTCGATTCTGGTAAACATCCGCATCAGGGAGGGGAAGCTGCACATAAGCGCGGACTTTCTGGAGCTGCCCGAAAAGGGCCGCGTCGCCATGCTGCGTCAGGTCGCCGACCTGAACATCAACCGGCTGATGCTGCCGCGCTTCCGCAAGGAGGGCGACAAGCTGAAGATGGAATACGTGTGCCCGCTCTCGCAGAGCCATCCGCACAAGCTCTATTTCATCCTGCGCAACATCTGCCATATCGGCGACCGCTACGACGATGAATTCTGCGCCAAATTCGGCGCCAAGCGCAGTTACGAACCGCAGGTGACGCCTTATTCCGAGGAAGAGGTGACGCGAATCCACGAGGCGGTGCGGCAGACCTGCCGCGAGACGCTCGAAGCCGTGAAGGAGTATGAGGCGGAACGCAAATACGGCTACTCATGGAACGTGATCGACATCGCGCTCTACAAGATTTCCTATTTCGCCCAGCCGCAGGGCCAGCTGATGAACGACCTCGACAAGGCCGTCGACGACATGGACAAGGAGCTGCCCGTAGCCGAACTGGTGACCAAAGGCAAGGCGTTCCTCGAACGCCTGCTGGCGATGCCCCGCGAAGAGCTGGCGCGCGACCTCTATTTCGTCGATACTCTGGTTTCGGCCAAACGCCGCTCGTCGCTGAACAACGTGCAGGAGAATTTCAAGGAGGTTTACAAGGAGGCTGCGGATGCCATCGAAGCGGAGAACTATGAACGGAGCGCGGTGCGCATACTCTACAAGTTCTATGAGATGTACTTCTACAACGACGTGCAGGACGACCTGAACGCCGTGATCGCCAATGCGCTGCGCAAATCGGCCGGAAAGTCGATGGAGGAGGCGTCGGAGATTCTGTTCGAAGCGCTCGAAAAGGTGATGGACGACGACCTGACGACGGACGACGACGAGGAGACCGGAGAGCTGGGAGCCGCCGCGGCCGCAGCCGTGGAACAGGTACAGCAGATGGCCGCCGCCATGCAGGGCGAGATCGTTCAGATGCAGGCTGCGATGCAGCAGGCGCTGATGAAGGGCGACATGGCCGAATACATGCGTCTGGCGCAGGAATTCCAGCAGAAAATGATGGAACAGGCACTCGGACAACAAAAATAACAGCTCAAAATCCGTATATCCATGGAACATAACAATATCTACAGGTCGGTATTCAAAGTAACCCACTCAGGCGGCTCCGGCAGTTGTTTCTACCTGAAAAACTACGATCTTTTCGTAACGAATTACCATGTGGTCGAAGGGTACCGCACCGTCGCCGTACACGACAACGACCGCAATCCCTATCTGGCGAAGGTCGTGCTGGTCAATCCGGCGCTGGACATCGCCCTGCTGGCCGCCGAAGGCGACTTCTCGGCGCTGCCCGAAATGACGCTCGCAGCGGACGACTCGCTTACCATCGGCCGCAAGGTATACGTCGCGGGATACCCCTACGGCATGCCCTTCACGATCACCGAAGGTTCGGTATCGTCGCCCAAACAGCTGATGGACGGCAAATACTACATCCAGACCGACGCCGCGGTGAACCCCGGCAACTCAGGCGGTCCGATCCTGAACGACGCGGAAGAGGTGGTAGGCGTGACGGTCAGCAAATTCACGCAGGCCGACAACATGGGCTTCGGCATCCGCGTCGAAACGCTCCACGGCCTGCTCGAATCGCTCGGCGAGCTGGACCGCACGGCATTCCAAGTGCAGTGCGGCAGCTGCGAGGAGCTGATCTGCGAGGAAGAGGAGTTCTGCCCCTCGTGCGGCGACAAGCTGCCCGAAGGCGTTTTCGACGAGCGCGAGCTTTCGCCGCTGGGCGGATTCGTCGAAAGCGCGATTCGGGAAATGGGCGTCAATCCGGTGCTTGCGCGCGACGGATACGACTCGTGGCTCTTCCACAAGGGCAGCTCCGAAATCCGCATCTTCGTATACGACGGCAACTACCTCTTCTCGACCTCGCCGATCAACCTGCTGCCGAAGAAGGAGGTGGAGAACGTATTGGACTATATGCTCAGCGAGGACTTCGGTCCCTACAAGCTGGGAATCGAAGGCCGGCAGATTTACATCGCCTACCGCATCCATCTGGCCGACATCACGGACGAATCGGAAGACGAAATCCGCAAAAACATCGTCGGACTCGCACTGCGGGCCGACGAGATGGACAACATGCTCGTAGAGCGTTTCGGCTGCGAATTCTCCGAATATTCGAAAACCGACGCCGAATCCTGACCCTCGACGGCAAACGGGAAAGCCGGACCTTTTCGAAAAGGTCCGGCTTTTTCGTATCCACGTCCCGGCCGGGTGCGCAGGGTCTACCGCGGCGCAAGTCCGCTCAGCGGAAAATCTCCTTCATTTCGAGCCAGAAATTCATCGGCCGGCGGCCCTTGTAAACGCAGTGCTCCGACAACGCTTCGCACAATCCGTCATAGTTTTTGAGATAGAACGCGGAGACGCGGACGACGCGCCGGCCGGCCTTCATCAGATAGCGGTATTCGTACGCGCCGCCCCGGCTGACGAGTATCGTCGAAGTGATGGCGTCGAAACTTTTCAGATCGTATCTGCGCGTAAATCCCAGTCCCGCAAACGACGTGACGGCAAGGGTGTCGCCGTCGATACGCAATCTCACGGCCGAGCGTCTCAGCTCCCCGAACACCAGCCAGCAGACACAAAACAGCATCAGGAGCGTCACGCCGTAAACCGGCAGCCGGGATGCTCCCTCCGCCCGGACGGCACCGCAGATGAACAGGCCGCAAAACCCGATAAAGAGCAGGGCGGCCGCCACGACGAAATACACCTGCCACGAGAAGCGGGAAACGACGGCGTTACGGCCTGCGGCGGCATGATCGCGCACGAGAATCGCCGCCCACAAAAAAAGGAGCACGCCCGCAAAAGCATATACGATCCGCCTCCGGCCGGGCGTCGCAAGTTCAGTACCTTCGGGACCGGCTTCGCCTTTCAGCCAGACGACGTAAGAGGGGGCTTCGAACGGTTTTCCGCCGAACGACAACTGCGGCGTGAGGATATGTTCTCCGGAATTGTCCACGTCGATCCGGTATCGGTAAATACACTCTTCCCGCCCGTTCCTGCTGGAATAAGCGGTCGAAAACGGAGTGCAGGTCTCCGTATCGTCCAGCACCAGCACCGGATCGGCCTTGTCGGGTTTGCGATCGCAGACCAGCCGGACGATACAGCCGCCCATGGCCGCCATAGCCGCCGAGTCCGGTTCCAGCCGGCACTGCGGCTCGCAATGCGCCGAATCGGGAAGCACCGTAATCCTTTTCCGTTCAAAACGGCATTCGCGACCGCCGACGACGGCTGTCGTTCCGGGCACGAAGACCTCGCCGCTCACGCGCGAACGGACCCGGTAGCGGTAAGAGAAGAGTTCGGAGTCGGTCCGGACGCCGTTCACGACCGACAGCTGCGAGCCGTGCGACCGTCCCAATTCGCGGACCAGCGTCAGAGCGCCCCAGCGCGGCGGCGCGATCGACTCGATCTCACGGTCCGCCGTATATGCCACCTCGAACTCCTGAAATACCGTCGGACACGCAGGCGTGACCTCGATGCCGAGCCGCTGCGCCCTCAGGGCGACACTCCAAGACAACGCCGGCAGGAGCATGAACAGAAAATAGAACTTCCTCATTGCGGGATTTCGTAATTGCACCCCAAAGATACGAATAACCGGCTGAAATTGCGCAATTTCACGCCGCTTTCCTGCAACATTATCCACCCGGAACGCCACACTCCGGCAATCCGCGCCGCATCGTCCGTCTGACAAAATAAATCCGGTCCGGCCTCGAAAAAAACGATAAATGCGTATATTTGCCCCGAATGCGGTCCCTCTCATCCCGTGACCGCACCGAAAAAACATATGGCGAAGATTCTGATTATCGACGACGAACAACAGCTGCGCGGACTTCTGGCCCGGATCATCGGGCTTGAAGGTTACGAGGTCGCACAAGCCCCCGACTGCGCCGCAGGTCTCAAAATGCTCCGGCAGTACGATCCCGACGTGGTTTTGTGCGACGTCAAGCTGCCCGACGGCAACGGCGTGGAGATGGTCGGGAAGATCAAGGAGGCGGCGCCGTCGGCCGAGGTGATTCTGCTGACAGCCTACGGCAACATCCCCGACGGCGTGCAGGCCATCAAGAACGGAGCGTTCGACTACATCACCAAAGGCGACGACAACAACAAGATACTCCCGCTGCTGAGCCGGGCCGCAGAGAAAGCCCAGATGCAGCGCCGGCTGGCCCGCTTCGAGGAGAAACTCTCCGACGAACATTCGTTCGACCGCATCATCGGTTCGTCGGAAGCTCTCCGGCAGGCCGTCGCACTGGCGCGCAAGGTCGCCGCGACGAACACCTCGGTCCTGCTCACCGGCGAAACCGGAACCGGCAAGGAGGTCTTCGCGCAGGCGATACACCATGCCGGTCCCCGCGCCAAGGAGTCGTTCGTGGCGGTCAACTGTTCGGCCTTCTCCAAGGAGCTGCTCGAAAGCGAACTGTTCGGGCACCGCGCCGGTAGTTTCACGGGCGCCTCGAAAGACAAGAAAGGGCTTTTCGAGGAGGCTGACAGGGGAACGCTGTTTCTCGACGAAATCGGCGAAATGCCCGTCGAACTGCAGGCCAAGCTGCTGCGCGTACTCGAAAGCGGCGAATTCATCAAAATCGGCGAAACCCGTCCGACGAAGGTCGATCTGCGGATCATTGCCGCCACCAACCGCGACCTCGAAAAGGAGATCGCCGCCGGCAATTTCCGCGAAGACCTCTTTTTCCGGCTTTCGGTGTTCCGCATTCAGCTGCCGTCGCTCAACGGACGCAAAAAGGACATCGCGGAGTACGCC
>CDZO01029837.1_pt1 | contig 10928 bp, 4 predicted proteins | sample 480641 | NCBI WGS metagenome assembly CDZO01 (sample SAMEA3182088, study PRJEB8094) | gut metagenome | biome: human; feature: gut; material: Stool; isolation source: human stools | place: Canada | collected 2013-02-05
CGCTCAATGGTAATACAACAGTTCCTGCCCATACTCATTCCTTCTTTCTTATATGTCTTTCCTGTATGTCTGCAAATGTCATATCATTATGCAGGACGTCCATATGCCTTATGATACCTCAATTGCATACTTTATCACATGGTCCTTCTTATTCTCAAACACATCATAGGCTTCCATAATGTGTTCAAGCTTTGTTCTGTGGGTAATCAGGCAGCTGGTATCCAGTTTTCCGGCCTTTATCAGCTTCATGATTTCCTCACAGCAGGAAGCGTCCACTCCTCCTGTTTTAAAAACCAGATTCTTCCCGTACATGTCCGGTAAGGGGATCATCTGCGGTTCTTCATATAAAGCCACTACACAGACCACTGCATTGGGCCTGGCAATCTTCCATGCCATCCGGAAGGTATCCCTGCCTCCTGCCACTTCCAATACGGCATCCGCGCCGCGTCCAAGGGTCAGCTTCTTTATCTCCTGTTCCACTACCTGCTTTAACGGGTTGATAATGACATCTGCCAGTCCCTGTTCCTTAGCCAGCTCCAGCCGTTCATCCGACGTATCAATGGCTATGACCACGCCGGGGCCGTAAAGCCTTGCGCACATCAGGGTACACAGCCCGGTAGGACCTGCGCCAATAACAGCTACCGTATCCGCGGGTTTGATTTCCGCCAGGGAAGCCCCCCAGTAACCGGTGGAAAGGATGTCTCCTGTAAACAGCGCAGCCTCATCTGTCACTTCATCGGGTATCTTCGTAAGTCCGTTGTCGGCAAACGGCACCCTGACATATTCGGCCTGGCCGCCGTCAATCCTGCACCCCAGCGCCCATCCCCCGTGTTCATGGGTACAGTTGTTGACATAACCACGCCTGCAGAAATAACACTCACCGCAGAAAGTTTCTACATTTACAGCAACACGGTCTCCCTGTTTAAACTTTTTTACCGCTTCCCCGGTCTGCTCCACTATGCCCACAAACTCATGTCCCAGTATGGTTCCCGGCACAGCCCTTGGGACAGCTCCGTGCTTTATATGGATATCACTGGAACAGATGGTGGTAAGGGTTACCCTTATGATGGCATCCTGCGGATCCGCCAGCGCAGGAACCGGCCGGTGTTCCAGGGTTATGATGCCATTTTCTTTGTAGACCGCGGCTTTCATTGTCCCGGGCTTGGGATTGCTGGTATGGGGCGCCTGAGACCCGGGCATCTGAGACTGGGACATCTGGGACTGGGACATCTGGGATTGGGACATCTGGGATTGGGACATCTGGGATTGTATATCACTTTGCATCTTTATTATACCTCCAATGTACTGCTGTTTTCTCTAATATTATCTCATCTTATAATGATTAAAAATATTATAGCATATATTACCTGTTCCTAAAAGGACGTCCGTCCTCCTCCTGTCTGCTCCTGTTCCGACCCACACATCCCCAGGCAGACCGGACTTGGTGGGGTTATTATATCTCAAATCCAAATCTATTTCCACCACGTCAGATTATGAAAAGATTATTAAATTTAATAAAAACACAGCAGTACAGAATCTCTCCGCACTGCTGTGTCCCTTCACTTTATAGTTAATAACATGTCTTACTTAATATGCCTTCTTCTGTCAAATACCGATAAGGTAAGAACGATTCCTGAAAGAAGGAATGTCAGGCTCATTCTGTCCAATACATTTCCAGTTTTTGGAAGAGGAGCTAACGGTATCTCACCGTCATCAATAACTGTCATAGGTGCTTCGGCCAGCGGAACCTGAGTTTCCTCCAGGGTAACTGCTCCGGGGCCTCCATTTGTGGATACATACCTTCTGCCTGATCCGCTTCCTGAGCTGCTGCTTCCGCTGGAACTGCCCGGTCTGCTGTTGCCTCCGGTATCCGGTGGGTTACCGCCTGCTGCGGACCACTGGGCTGCAAACACTACGTCATGCTCATACTTATTGCTCCTGATTTCATTTAAATCATCAAACGAACTATTTATATCGTCCATAAGCGCAGTCCATCCGGAAAGTGCATAGCCGGAATTGGCTTCAGCCGTAACGGCCCCGTCAGGGCTCACCCCATCCTCCCAAAATACAGGTTCTCCGTCCGCTCCAATAACAATGCGTCCTTCTGAATCAAGCTCTACCAGGCTCTTCCACTCCGTAACGGTTCCATATGCCCCTGTACCGTTGTTCCGGATACGTCCCTGCTGCTCGTTGGAGGATTCAAAGATAAACTGAATCTCATAGGCATCCGGAATTCCATCGGGCTTTTTATCCGGTCCATCGTTATCTGTCATGTAGTAGACGGTTATGGTTCCATTTTCCCTGACGCCCTGAACAGGTTCATAGGACTTCTTGAGCATTCCGGTATAGATATAATGGTTTCCGTCTGCCCCGTCGATTGATTCAGGAATCAGTCCATTCAGCCTGCCGTCTGCTTCCGGATCCGTCCCAAAGGGCACCTGTTCCAGAAGCTTTCTGTCAAGTATATTCGCGGGAAATTCCTTGTCTGCCATCTCCACATTTACAGTATACATATTAATATCCCAAACTGCTTCAAAGGTAACACTGCCCGTAAACTCATGGTTGTTGATATCCGATGCCTGATATAACTGATTGGTCTTAAATCCCGTATCCTGGGATTCCACGACTCTCCATCCGCTGAATCCGCTTCCCTCCAGTGAAGGAATCAGGTTGTCTGTAATCACCCCATATTTCTGCAGGCTGTAGGTCAGCAGCGGGTCCGTAGAATCATTCAATGTTCCGCCCTTCAAATCAAAAACAACTGCTATGCTGTGCTTCAGCTCTCCGTCCACATGCCATTCATATGGGTCGCCTTCCTCATACTGGATCCTGTACCATATGATATCGTCCATGGAATAGGTCTTACCGTCCATGGTAAATGTCTCGTTCTCCGGCCACTGTGCTATGCGCTCTAAAACCGCCTCACTGCTCTGGTTCAATTCACCTTCCGGCGCCGGTACCATCACCGGATTCGCATGAAGGAATCCTTCCCCGAACAATGCATAGTTGTAAGAGGGATCCGGAACATTGCCGTCCGGCCTTGCAGCCTTGTCTTTTCTTACGAAGAAGCCGCTCTTGACTGTATTTTCCTCAAATACAGCTGTATATATCATATTCTTTGTAACCGTATCAGGAAGCTGGCTTTCCTGCAGGACCGTTCCATCCATACCCATCCAGCCTGCAAACCGCATTGTCTCATCTATTGGCGTCTTTTCACCGATAAAGCGCTCCAGCCTGTCATTGTATTTATAATCACTCTTTGACTGCTCTGTAAAAGCTCCTTGACTGCCCGGCTTATATGTCACGGTAAACTGCTGCTTAAAGTAAAGTTTTAATGTAGTGGAACCGTCCTCCTTCACCTTGGCTTCTGTGATGTTCCTTCTGCTTGTATCCAGAACATAGGTGCACTCACTCTCAACCTTATCCGCCAAATCCTGTTCTGTTACTTTGGCCATCCCATGAAGAGGAACGTCATTTCTTGAATCCGTGTATGTGGGCCGGAATTGATAACGCCCCTGGGACTGCATGTAAAACTCCACATCGTAATGAATGTTCTTATTGTCAAGGAAATTAGCTGTAAATACAGTGTCGCAGTAGAACTTATGGGCAGCTATGTCATCTGTATCATCAAACACATAATTTGGTATCAGCGTTTTATAGCCGGGTTGGCTGGATTTCCAATTGTTAAATGTAAATCCGTCATCCGCAAGGTATTCCACTCCATCCGCAGTCGGCCTTACAGGAGCGTACAGGCTCAGCTCTCCGGCGGAATCTCTCCGTGTAGCCACCTCCATGACAGTTCCTGTCATGGCGCCGTTGGCACCGGCCCTGTAGGTAAAGGTTACCTGGTACCGGTCCGGTATGCCGTCGGGATTTGTAGGCTTGCCGCTGTCCTCCGGATTCGTCTCTCCTTTTTCATCAATGCCATAGTAGACATTCACCACATTGTCCAGAGTAATCAGTGATACTTTCTTTCCGTCCCCGTCAATGTGGTCCAGGGCATAATGGTGTCCGTTCTTATCCAGGGCAGGTGTCTTATCAAACACAATGTCTGAACCATACTCAGCATTTGTCACATGCTGCGCGTGTTCATACTGCCTGTCAATGCGGAAATCCCCCCGGTCATTCTCAAAGAAGTAATTTACCGTATATTCCAAATCCTGACGAATCCGGCTGGTGACCGCCACTTCATGGTCCCGGGTACGTGACAGGGACACATATCCCAAAGCCACCGCCCTTTCAAACTCTGCTCCCTGAAGAGACTGGCCGTCCACAGTGATACTGCTGATGGTGTAACCTGTATCCGCGCGGAACCTTACCAGCATGGGACGGATTGCGTCATATCCGTAACTTCCGCCCTGGCTGATGCTGGAGTGTTCATCCGAATCCGTAATCAGGGTATACCGCTTGGCCTCCGATGTCACATAGACAGAGTGGCATTCCTTTCTGTCAACGCTTACACTGCCTGCTTCAATGGCATCCTGCAGTTCCTGTCCCTTTAGAGGACGGGCATCTACAAATACTCCGGAAATTCCGTAACCTGTTTTTGCCTCAAAGGTAACCTCTATGGATGCCTCCGGGTCATAGCTGTACGTATAAATCCTATCCTGAGGGTATGTAATCCGGCTGTGCAGGTCTGCGCCGGTGGTAAGGGCATATTCCATGGGACTGGTCTCTACAAATACGCTGTGGTCGCCCTTGCGGTCCACTGAAACAGAATGAGAGGCCAGTGCCTTCAGAAGCTCCGCTCCCTCCAGGGAAACGTCATCCACGATCACCTTGCTGACTCTGTAGCCTGTATTAGCCTTGAACTTAACCACCAGGCATTTGTCCGAATCATAGGTAAAGGTGGTAACCTCCTGTTTAGGTTCTGTAATCCGGCTGTTTTCATCTGCCCCAACGGTCAGCTTGTATTCATTAATCTTACCGGTGACAGATACTATGTGGTCACGGTCCCGATCCACTTCAATGTATCCCCTGGAAACCGCCTCCTTCAGTTCATCTCCTCTGTATTGGTGTAAATCCACCCATATGCCGGATATGGAGCAGCCTTCCTTGGCGCCGAATTCCACCTTAAGTTTTTCCGTTCCATCGTAGGTGAAATCCATAGATGGGGCAATCCAGCTGTTATGGTCTGAATATGTGGTCAAATGATAACTGTTTATCCTGGTGGTCACTTCGATGGTATGGCTGCTCTTATAATCAAACAGGTACGCCCCGGCCGCTATGGCGGCTGTCTTTTCAAACCCGCTTAATTCTTTTTCATCTACAATGATATTCTGTATCTGGTAACCTTTCTTTGCCCCGAATTTAACCTTATACATGATGAACTCTTTGTACTCATAGCTCTTTGTCTGAGGGTTAATCCAGGAATTTTCATCTGCCCTGGCCGTCAATGTATAGAGTGTCTTATCTGCCTTGACGAACACTGTGTGGTCCTGCTTACGGTCCAGTGTTATATGACTGTAACCCTGCTGGTCCGGCTCGGCCAATATGGCCTGGATTTCATCCTTTGTGAAGGATTTTCCATCCACGGTAATGCCGGTAACCGAATAGCCCTTGTCTGCTTTAAATTTAACATCCAATGTATCCGTGTCACTGTAGGAATATTTTGTACCCTTAGTAATATCAGCATTCTCAGCCCTGGTTATAAGGTTATATTCCGTCCTGACAGAAGTAACCGATACATAATGGTCCTGTTTGCAGTCCACTTCCACCCAGCCGTTCTGCACAGCCTCATTCAAAGCTTTTCCTGACAGATGTACGCCATCCACCGCGACACCGGATATCCGGTATCCCTGCTTGGCCGTAAAATTTACCTTGATAAGAGAATCTGCGTCGTAAGTATATTGTTTGCCCTGGTCAATGGCAGAGTTTGCATCGGAAGCCGTGGTAAGCGTATACTGTTTGGGCATCCATTTGGCAGTGAGGACATAGGTAACCGGATTTATATTTATATCCTTCCAAACATCACCTACAAACAGACTGTCACCCTGCTGATATATCTTACTGCCGGCCTGATTCACATTTGTCTCAGCCAGTTCCCATCCAATAAAATCAAAATGATTCTTTTTCAGGTTCCCTGAACCCTTGATATCAATATAGCTGTTTCCATTCCTGATTGCAGGATGGGTATAGGTTCTGTAGTCAACCGGAGCCATTCCTTCTGCTCCATTGCCGTCATACTTTACCTTAATCTTTGCAGGCGTTGCCTGAATTTTAAATTCCCTGTATTGGTAAGCATCATCCCTGTAAGAGTAATGGAACTGATTGGTACAGCCCATGGATACTGCTTCCGCATTTGCATCCGAAAAATCTCTGCTTGTATGCTCTGTAGAGATGATTGAGGGCGCGTCTGCAATATCCACATAGATGCCTTCTTCAAACCGTGCTTTTGCCAACTCCGCCTCGGACCTGCCGTTTCTGTGCTCAAAGGTGGTAGGAGTCACATACCCGGCGGCCGGTTTTACATAGAAGGACACCATGTCTGTTCTGTCAGTCTGAAGGACCTGTCCTCTTTCCATCTCCATGAGTCCGCCGCCGTTGATGCTGTACCATAATGATATGTTGGAGGAATCCTGGTTGAATTTGAAATGGAACTGGTTGGCTGCTTCATTGACAATGATGTTGAAATAATCATTGTGCACTACGTTTCCGTACCATATACTGGCCCTTTTACCGGCTTTCAGCGCTTTAACATCCGCTGCTGAATACCATTTTCCATTCTCATTGATATCCTTCACGTTTTGGATTGAAACCACCCTTGGATCTGATACGAACCATGAGCCTCCATATCTTCTGTCTGCTTTTACCCGGAACGTCTCGTCCTTACTTACTTCCACGGTAGTCCTGGTTATATTTTCTTTGCTTATTACCGCATAGATGGAGAAATGCTCCGCCTCAAAGCTTAACGCATCCACCGCTCTGCCGCCGGACACATCCACTGCGTCCCGGACCTCCTCTAAAGCCTTCACATCCGCGGCTTCTGTCTCCACATGAACAATGGACATTTCTTCGGCAGTCTGGCTGGCTTCCTCTACAGGAATTCCTGAAAATGTAACTGTCACAGCGCCTTCCTGGTTCCAGATTCCAGCATCCAGCTTCTGGCTTCCAAGCCACAAATTTATATCATAAGCAGCCACTGATGAAACCTGCTTTCCCTCTTCAGAAGCAGCTTCCTGGGCATTTTCCCGTATGGAATCCTCAAGAGCAGAATCCACCCGTTCCGCAGAAGCGGTCACGCCTTTTGGCAATACGCCTTCAGGCGCGTAAAGGTTTATAATCATACCATCATTCACCACAATGGTATCAGAAAATTCCGGATGTTCGTCTGTTTCAGTGGTATATACCTCAATCTCCAGTTCATCCGTCACATCCTCTATGGTGAACCAGGATATATCTTCCGCCGAGTTCCCCGGATCTGCTGAATCCGGGTCAGCTGAATCCCCCGGGGCTCCTGCCTCTAAGATTTCACCATTGGCCGATACTGACTGTATATCATAGCCAACCTGGGTTTTAACGCCAAATGTAAGGCTTCCGCCTTCCTCAACACCGCGCGGTCCATCTACAATGCGGGCTGTTCCCTGTGAATAGACAGCATATGTTACCTTATAACCCTCGAAATCATTCAATGCTTTCAGCGTATTGACCGTGGTGGTATAAACCCTGGCCGTGCTGCAGTACCCGATTCCCACAAGGTCATCGGATGTGGCTGCTTTCACCTTATGGACATCTTCTGCCTCTGTTTCCTCCGGTGTCCGGGATGGCTCTGTCTCTATGGTAATCACAGGTGTTTCATCGGTTATGATGTCTCCCGTTGTTTCAGCCGGAGAGGACTCTTCTGTTTTCCCTTCCTCAGTTTCCTTGCTATCGCCAGATTCGCCGGACGGTTCTGAGCCGCTGGGGTATGCCGGCTGGCTGGGTGTTTCTGCCTCGCCGGATGGCTCTGAGCTGCCGGATGGCTCCGGATTACCGGATGATTCCTGACTGGCGGATGACTCCTGGTTGCCGGATGATTCCGGATTACCGGATGACTCTGGATTACCGGATGATTCCGGATTACTTGATGATTCTTTACTTCCGGATGTTCCCGCCTCACTGGACACATTTGTCTTTCCAGATGTTTTATCTGCACTGCTGCCTTGATTTTCAGCAGTCTCTTTTGTTGTGTTGTCTGCTTTTGCGTTTTCCTTTGGTTCTTCTTTTTCTTTTGTGCCCTCTTCAATTCTCACATCTGAATCATGCTTTTCAAGAAGGGAGGCTGTCTCATCACCTGCCTTTACAGCAACAACAGGCGCATAGTGACGGTTAATGGATGCAACAGGTGTATCATCCTGTTTCTCAGAATGAATCTGCTCCTTATCTGCATTGTCCTTCTGTTCTATTTCTTCTTTTGCGTTATTGGATATTTCCTCGGACTTATCTGTATTCTCAGGCCGGGAGCCCTCTGATTCCTTTTGAGACTCTTCTGTATCCTGTCTGCCTGTGTCTGTACCCTCTGTTGGTGAAGCAGTTGTTTCCTTCTGTCCTTCCTCTCCTGCAGGTGTCTGTGTCTCCTGACTCTGAGAGGTCTGTTCTGTGGTTTCTGCCGGAGTTGGTTCTGCCGGTTCTGACTCTGCTGGATTAGCTTCTGACGAAGTCGTTTCCGATGAGTCAGGTTCTGTCGGAACTGCTTCTGTTGGAATCTCTTCTGACGGTGCTGTTTCTGTTGGTATTGTTTCTGCTGGTATTGTTTCTGACGGTACTGTTTCTGCCGGTTCTGTTTCTGCCGGTTCTGTTTCTGACGGTACCGTCTCCGCCGGCTTGGATATGATATTTACTTCCTCATCTCCAAATGCAGCCTCGTAGCTTTTAACAGTAAGTTTCTTTGTTCTCTTTACCTTCTCCTTTCCATCCTCCATTCTGGTGATGGACGTGGAACAGCTGATGGAGCTTTCTCCATTATTCACATACAGGAATATAATTTCCTCATCTCCGGTGACCATATACATGTCATCCGCATCCTCCGGAAGCCGGACAAATACACGCAGCTCCGCGTCCATGTCTCCTCCGTCGTATTCCGGATAAATCTCATATATATTTCCTTCACCATAAAATAATGCCTCAAACTGTTCTGTCTTGCCGTTGGTAAAGTCAATATCCCCCTCCTGAAGGGGACTTCCTGCAGCAATTGCTTCTTCAATTGCGGTAACCAGGCCGGAACCGCTCATCTCGAAGGTTACGCTGTCAGAAGATTCCGCTGCATACGCTGTCGTAAGGTCTGTACCAATATTAGTGGTAACCATAACCGCAGCAATCATGGCAGCAAGAAATCTTTTGCATAAACCGTAAGGTTTTTTATGCAGTGCTCTTGATCTTCCTTTCTCCTTCATACCATTTTCTCCTCTTCATACTTAGTCCTATGGTACTAATCATATCAAATGGTACGTTATAAGAAGCGTTAGGTCGGCCAGATAATGGAAATTTTCTGGTTCTATACTGAATGTTGGGGTGTGCTGAAAAGCACACTTCCAACATTCTTTTCGTTGTAATAAAATACATCTATAAGAAGCCTCCTAAACGCATTATCCCGACCAAAGTTTAATGTTACGGAGGTGACCCCTTATAGATGTACCCTAATTATACCAAGGCTTTCCTTAACTTGGAAGGTGTTTTTATTAAAAAAGTGGTTCAGGCAGACTCTTTCATTAAAATTTTCATCCAGTCCCAACCGGTAGAACAGACTTGTCCCTGCTGTGGGGCTAAAACAAAACGGATTCATGATTACCGTTTACAAGAAGTCCAGGACATTCCCTTACTGGGAAAACAAGTAATCCTGCTCCTTCGCAAACGCCGCTACCTCTGCCCATACTGCCGCAAACGGTTCACGGAACCCTATTCGTTCCTCCCCAGCTACCACCGCAGGACCCGCAGGCTGGCATTTTACATTGTCTCCCTGCTCCGGCAGACCTTTTCCTTAAAACAGATCGCAGAGCTTACCGGTGTTTCCGTCCAGACGGTCTGCCGCCTTCTGGACACGATTTGCTATCCTCCGCCTGACCAGCTTCCACAAGCGCTTTCCATTGACGAATTCAAAGGCAATGCTTCTACCGGTAAATATCAGTGCATTCTGGTTGATCCGAAAAAGCGCCGGATCCTCGACATTCTCCCGGATCGGACACAGAGCCATCTGGCTGATTATTGGCGGAACATTCCCAGGAAAGAACGCCTGAAGGTAAAGTTCTTCGTCTGCGATATGTGGCGCCCCTACACCGAACTTGCACAGACCTTCTTTCCAAACGCTACAATCATCGTGGATAAATATCATTTCATCCGGCAGGTGACATGGGCGATTGAAAATGTACGCAAACGGCTGCAGCGCTCCATGCCGGTTTCTCTGCGTAAGTATTATAAACGCAGCCGGAAACTCATTCTGACCCGCTATAAAAAGCTGAAGGATGAGAACAAACAGGCCTGTGATTTAATGCTTCACTATAGCGAGGATCTGCGTCTGGCACACCGCATGAAAGAGTGGTTTTATGATATCTGCCAGATGGAAGCGTATCGTCAGCAGCAGAGGGAATTTGATGACTGGATTGCGAATGCACAGAGCTGTGGGATCAAGGAATTTGAGGCCTGTGCTAAGACCTACAGGGCCTGGCGAAAAGAAATCCTGAATGCCTTTAAATACGGATTGACAAATGGTCCCACAGAAGGATTTAACAACAAGATAAAGGTGTTAAAACGGAGCAGCTACGGAATCCGGAATTTCAAACGGTTCCGAACCCGGATACTTCACTGTACATCATAGGATAAAAAGGTCGGTAATGCGGAGGCTTATTTGGCATGCCCAAAATCAGTAAAACCTGGAACTAAACATAAAAAGGGCCCTTTTCATAGAATTGGGGCGGGATTTTAACAAATCCCACCCCAACTATTGACAAAGAGCC
>CDZO01029846.1_pt1 | contig 10888 bp, 12 predicted proteins | sample 480641 | NCBI WGS metagenome assembly CDZO01 (sample SAMEA3182088, study PRJEB8094) | gut metagenome | biome: human; feature: gut; material: Stool; isolation source: human stools | place: Canada | collected 2013-02-05
TTGGGGAGTCCTACGATACCTAATTTCATATTTATCTTTACCTGTCCAGAAATCCTTGATTTTCAAGGGTTTCTGCCTTTCTCTATATTTTGTCTACGCCCTTTTTACGCCCTTTTTTCATAACTGGCGGGCGTAACCTTTTCAAACTGGCGTATTGCATTTACCAGTGATTCATCCGTAACATGAACATATCTGTCCATTGTTGTTTTAATGCTTGCATGACCTAATAGCTGCTGCAAAACTTTTGGTTGTATGCCGCGCTCAATCGCACGTGTCGCATAAGTATGGCGTAATGCGTGCATACAAAAGCGTTTTATCCCGGCTTCATCACACAACTTGTAAAGGTGTGTGTCATAGGAACTGTTTTTCGCAGGTTCGCCTGTTCGCCAGTTAACAAATACCAAGTCGCGCATGACAAGGCATTTCTTTTCTCCTGTCCGACTGTCTGTGTATTCCAAAACCTGTGACAGCGTTTCAGCTTCTTTGCGGCTATCTCTCTCATCATAGCAGCTTTTAAGAATTGAATATGCTTTATCTGTAAGTGGAATGGTTCGATAACTTTTTTGCGTTTTAGGCGGTCCTGCGCGCCAGTAACCTTGCTTATGCCGATACTCCAGACTTTTGCTTATCGTTAGGGTGTGTTTCTTCCAATCTACGGAATCCCAAGTCAACCCAATCAATTCAGACGTTCTCAATCCTGTTTCTAACAACAAAGCATATTGTCTGTAATTGTGAGAACGCTCTGCTGCTTCAAGGAATTTTTCTTGTTCGTCAACAGTTAAAAACTTAATATCATCTACTGCCCGAACAGGTTTCGTGTAGCGAACACCATTCATGGGGTGCTTTGCAATAATATCATTCATAACTGCTGATTTCAGCATGGTTCCCATTGTGATATACGCCTGTCGAATTGTTGAGCCTGCATAAGTAGTTTCCATTCGGTTTAGAACTGCTTTGCAGTGCATAGGTTTTACGTCCCCTATACACATAGCGCCTATAACTGGTTGGATATTCCATTTGTAACGCTCCCGATAGTTTCTTTTGGTATTCGGGGCAAGGTCGCAAACTATGTTCTCAATCCAGTAATCAAACCATTTGTCTACTGTCATATCCGGCGAAGAGACGATTAAGCTATGGCGTTCTTCGTATCTTACATCAGCAAGCCAGTTTTTCGCTTCCGGCAGCGTTTCAAAGTATTTTTCTTTACGCTTGCCGCGTTTATCATAGTATCTTGCGGAATATAACCCGTCCTTTCTTTGGTAAATACCCTTACCGCATTCTTTTCCTTTAAGGTTTTTCCCCATAATGTACGGACTCCTTTCTCACTCAAAAAAAGAGTCCAACGCAACTATAAAGTATAGCACAAAGACTCCGTTTTTTCAATCATAACCGATAATTCTTCCGTAGTTTGTGGTCTGGGACATTAAATAATAATTTCTCTGCTAATAAATTCTTCAAATTCTCGACGTTTTACCAGTTTTCTGGTGCCGACAAATAGTACAAACGGGCAATTCGGCTGTTTTAATAGTGTGTCAATTTTATTTATTCCAATATTGCTATATTCGGCAGCTTCTTTGATTGTCAATGTCATTTTAAGATGTATTGGTACTTTTTCTTCTTCACTACCAAATGATAATGCCCCTATACACTTTGATGTGTAAGGGGTATTAGGATTAGTCATAATAATAATTTCCCCTTTCTTCAAAGTTAAAATAAAAAAATGGGCTTTCATCAGACGGTTGTCAGCGCAACCTCATGGGACTTGCACCCCTCCGGCGGTCTGCCGAAGCCCTACCCATTGTCTGCGACGCTTCTAACGCTCGGACTATGGCGGTAGGGAAGTATCATTGTACCGATATATGGATTATGGCGGCAGAGTTGCTAAATCTGCTTTGGAACGCTGATATTTCTCGCTCGGTTTGTCCCTCCTTTCGTCGTCGCGTATCAGCCCAATGGCTCCCCATATATCGAAAGTATCTGATTTGCCCTATACTGCGCCGCCGTTATCTTGCGTCGCTTTCTTTGTCAAAGAGCAAGCAAGGTCAAGTCAACAAGCAGCGGAAAGGGGGACGCTACTTGTGGTTATCTCAAACCTTGAATGAAAGGACAGCCCGCATAAGCCGCGAACGCAAGCGGTCGCGTATGTCCTCGTCTATGCCCCAATAAATATTTCCGCGCTCGTCGCGCAGCTTCCGCATAGACAGGGACGCTATGTAACTTTCGTAATGCTGTACGACAATGTTCATAGCTTCCGGGTCGCCCTTAGTTGCGGCTATGATTACCGGGTAAGGCAACAAGCCGCGTTCGTCCTGTTCTGATTTACTAATCTGTGCAGTCATAGGCTCTTTCCTCCAAATAGCGTTTTAACAGCTCAAAAGAGCTTTCCCGGCGATAGCGTACTGTTGTTCTCGGAATGTTGCAGAGCTTTGCAATTTCTGTTTCACTCATGTCAAAAAAGTAATACAACAGGACAGCTTCGCGCTTTTCTTCCGGCAAACTGTGCAGGGCTTCGGCAAGCAGCTTCGCAGTAATTTCCTTACCGCCGACAACGAAAGATTTTTCTGCTTCATCATCAGCAAAATACTGGTCGTAGACAAAAAGCTGATTTTCTTCCTGTGGCGATAGGTCGGAAAAAGTAACCTCGCGTAATTGCTGCCGTCTAATGTCCCTGCTGGCGTTTATAGCTTCCCGCTTCAACGCCTGTTTGCAAAAGCCGTTAAAAGCACAACGGATTTGCCATTGGGTACGAATAGGCTCGTTCATGTTCTCACCCCCTTTCGCAGCCGCGAAAGCGGTGGAGTTTTGAAATGTCCCCTTTCGTAAACCCTCAAAACCGCGCACCCCCGAATAGTCGGAGATTTTGCGGAATTTCTCAATAAAACTTTTGAGAAAATGCAAAATGCGCCTGTCTGCAAAATGCAGACAGGCGCAAAAGAAATATTAAAGGTATGATAATGATTTAACAGTTCATCTATATAGCCGGAATATCCCCCATAATGGGTAAGGCTTTTTTTAAACAGTATAAATTAGAGAGGGCGTAATAAGCAAAAAAGAACATGGCGATACCTCCTAACACCGCCATGCCTTTACATGATAAAGGTTAGTTATGTGAATAGATAAAAGGAAACGGCGGCTCTGATAATCAAAGCCGCCGGAATAGAATAGGCGCATGAAAATATGTCTGCTCTGCGACAGCTTTTTTTCTTTACCGTCGTCCGGCAGGTAGATTTAATATTCACTTTATTTTCTCCATGATAACAAAATCAGCTTACAATAAGGTGAATTTTAGCTTACTGATTTGTAAGCTGCCTCAAAAGAAGCGGGCAGTTTTTTGAAGCTGCCCGCAAGTAAAATCAAGAAATCTATTGTGCGCTGATATTTTCAACAATGGACATCTTTTGAAGTCTTTTGTTGGGTCTGTATACTGCAAATATAATTGAGAAAAGCATAATCAAAACAATAATCCCCAGTTCCGCCCAAGGAATAACCCAAGGGTCGCCCCAATGATAACTTATCATCATTCCAAACAGGAGCTTGTGAGAAATCAGCCCTAATATCGTTCCTATAACAGTTCCAGAAATCGTATAAGTTAATGCTTCTGCGATTATCATTTTTGTAAGCTGCTTCATACTTAGACCGATTGCACGAAACGCCCCATATTGTTTGGTTCTTGCCGTAACGCTTAATGAAATGTTATTGATAATATTAAAAATTGTGATGAACGCAATCACTGTCAAAAAGCCATAAAGGAACAGCCACATACAGTAATAAGCTCCCCTTGTGCTTTCGTTTCCCATACGTTCATCAGAGAAAGTAACATCTGTTCCTACCATATGACGAATTGCATTTACGTCACTATCTGTTACATTTTCCTTTAGCTGCATATCAATAATCGTATAATCAGACTGTCCTGTTATGTTTTGGAACGTATTTTCGGAGCAAATAATTGTTTCAACGTCAGCAGCGTTATTGAACGGACAATCGGAGAGCATACCAACAATTTTAATCTCTGTTGTTATTCCTTGCACATCTATTTTTACAATATCGCCTACTTTTACAGCACTTTGCGGCTCATACACAATTAGCCCGGTATTTTCTTCGTTCAATGCGGCTTGTATAGAGCCGTTCAAAAGATATTCGTCTGCCCAGTCAAATTGTTTTTCTTCATAGGAGATAATGTCACTCGTTTTATCCGTACCATGAATACGTATCGGAACATCATAAGCAAACATTCTGCCATAGGCGCGATTAACCGTAGGATTTTCCTGTAATTGTTCCAGTAATGCCCTATCTATGGAGCAAGTGTTATCCGGGCTTATAATTGATATATCCGCAGTCCAAGGTTGCAGTGGTGTCAACACATGGTTCATAAATGTAATCGCAACAGAAAAGGAGAGGAACAGGATAACACTAAGGGAAAAGGACATGATTGTTAAAATAAAGTTCTTCCTACTGGCTTTTGCATGATGAACACCAAGTGCTGTTTCAACCTTGAACACCTTAGTATTTGCCGCAGTTCGGACAGGCTGCAAGTTGGTAGCATTTCCCGAAACTGCCGCCAATGGAGAAACTTTTGCTGCTTTCTTTGCGGGAGAGCGTGACGCTAACAGTACCGTCAATATTCCAATGATAATCCCGGCGACAATACTCGGTATACTGATACTAAATATCGGCATAGTTGCAAAAAATCCCGGACTTAGAAAACGCAAAAGCGCACATAACATCCATATAATTACAATTCCTGTTATAATTCCAGCAGGAATAGCAAAACGGCACCAGTTAAGGGCTTCCTTGCGGACAAATTTCATAATTTGCTTCGGGGTTGCTCCAACGCAGCGCATTAGCCCGAAAAATTCTGTTCTTTGAGCAACATTACTGTTCAAGCTGCTTGTAATCATCATAATGCCCGCAGATAAAACGAGCAGGAACAGAATAAACGCAGAGAGATAAATCTGTATCATAAATGAATTAGAACTCTGCCCGAATAGCCCAATCAAATTTGTATTTTCCGTAATTTGTTCATCTGTAAGGTTGCAATCCGCTTTTAGATTACTGATTGCATTTTGAATATTGTATATCTTTTCAAATTGGACAAATAGTATCATGTTGTGGTCTGCAAGGGCTGTACTATTTCCCATACCGTCGATTTCCCGAAAAGCAGAAGTCGTTACAAAAATACCATAAGCGTCCTCACTCATAGTTTTAGAAGCATTATTGCAAAAGCCGGAAATCTGATAAGAAAGCTCTGTTTCTCCGGGTCTTTTTACGGTTATGTTATCACCAACCTGCAAGCCCAAATTATCCCTTGCATTTTTTGTAATCATGGCTTCATTATCATTCTGAGGAAAGCCACCCTCGTCAATCAGTCCTACCTGTAATTGTGTGACAAATTCTTCATCGGCACCAACAATGATTGATTTTTTGTCTGAAATGGTATAGCCCTTGTCGTCCTTAAAATTTAAGACACCGTAACGTGCAGCGGCTTTTACATCTGGACGCTTAGCGATAAGTTTCGCTTCTTCATCCGTAATGTCTTTAATCGTAATATGAAAATCCCCGTTGTCGATTTTGGATTGTATGATTTGGCTACGGATAAACATATCTGCCATTCCAAAAATAGTGGTAATTAAAAATACAGCTAAAATGATACAGCATATGGACATTCTGTTTTGTTTCCTGTGTACTCTGGCAGATATAGGTACAAGGTCAAGATAATGTTTCATTCTCATTACCTCCTAAATCTGTAAGCACACCGTCACTTACTTGAAACACTCTATCTACGGATACCGTTAGATTTTTATTGTGGGTAATAATCAAGATTGTTTGCTGATACTGGCGGGAAGCCTTTATCAGCATATCCATAACGTCCCTGCTGTTTTTACTGTCAAGATTGCCTGTTGGCTCGTCAGCTAAAATCAGCTTCGGTTTTGTAATCAACGCCCTGCCTATCGCTACACGTTGCTGTTGCCCTCCCGATAACTGGCTCGGTAAATGGTAACGGCGTTCAGTCAGTCCAAGAAGATTTAGGATTTCGTCTACTTCTTTCGGGTCAGGTTTCCGATAGTCCAGTAGTAACGGAAACATGATATTTTGCTCCACATTTAATTCTGATACAAGCTGGAATGACTGGAAAATAAACCCGATATTGCGTCGTCTGAAAATTGTTCGTGCTTCCTCTTTCATGGAAAACAGGTTTTGACCGTCCATTAAAATTGTCCCGGAAGTCGGCGTGTCTAATGCGCCGATACAATTTAACAGGGTGCTTTTCCCGGAGCCGGATTCACCAACAATAGCCGCAAATTCTCCCTTTTCCAAAGAAAAGGATACGTTCTTTAAGGCGTTTACCTTTGCTTCGCCTTCTCCATAAGTTTTGCATAAATTGTTTACTTTTAATATTTCCATAAATAATAACCTCCTTTCTCCAAAGGATAGCAAAGGCAGCTTACAATCCAGTGAATTTCAGCTTACGGTTTTGTAAGGAAAGAAATTGTAAACGTCGTTCCTTTGTTCAAATCGCTTTGTACGGATATAAGCCCGCCCTGTCCTTCTATAATAGATTTTGCAAGAGGAAGTCCTAAACCTATTCCCGGCGTATCAAGGGAGTGTTTACTGCGATAAAACCGTTTGAAGATATGGTGTATATCTTCTGGCGCAATACCGTTGCCATTATCAGAAACAAAAATACGCAGCATAGTAGGGGATTTTTCCCAAGTAATGTGGATAGTTCTTCCCGGCTCGGTATGGTCTAAGGCATTTTTTACGAGGTTTCCAATGGCTTCACTCGTCCAATCCATATCACAAATTATCGTTTGGTTAGGTTCCCCATACATGGTGATTTGCTTTTCTTCATGTGCTGCCCTTGTTGTTAGTTCATTGATAGCGTTTTCAATCACTTCTTTTACAGAACAAGGCGTTTTTTCAAAAACAATGTTTCCTGTATCTAAACGCGTTATTTTCAGCATGGACAAAATAAGCTGTTCCATACGTTTTAAGGCAATTCCTATTTTCTCGCTAAATTCTTTTACGGTTTCGGCGTTATCGGGTTCGGTTTCAATAATTTCTTGATACATCGTAAGTGCAGCTAAGGGGGTCTTTAATTGATGTGAAATATCAGAAATCGTATTTTTCAAAAATTCTTTTGTCCTGTGTTCTGTTTCTTTTTGAGATTGAAGCATGGTAGCCAACTGCTCAACGGACGCAAATAAGTGAAAAATTTCGCCCTCACTGTTTTGTGGTAAATGACAGGAATAATCATTACTAATATAGTTGTTTATAACTTTGCCTGCTTGTTGAAATAATCGGTTTCTGCCCCATAGAAAAGCGAAAACACCTAACACTAAAACGAATATCAAAACGATACAAATGAAGCATATTTCAATCCATGAATGGGACTGAAATTGTGAAAAATAGGGAAGTGAATTTTCGATACTGTTTTTCCCAATTCCCAAAAAATCCAACAATTCTGTTCCACTTGTATTAACTTCCGTATTAAAAATGGCAGTAGCAACCACTTCATTAGAAACGCCTTGTTCTAATAAAGATGATACAATCGCTGTATCATGCTCTACAAACATAGATTTTGCCGCAGCTATTTGATTTTGACAGAACCAAGAAGCAATTCCCACAAGCAAAATACTGTATATGGCAACGAAAAGAGAAAAGCGTTTTATTTGCTTATCACGAAAAATACTCATACTTATACCTCTTTCCACTGATACCCAAAGCCGCGAATGGTTATTAAGTGCTGTGGGCGGGAAGCGTCGGTTTCTACTTTTTCACGAAGCCGCCGGATATACACCGATAAGGTATTATCATCAACAAAATTCCCTGTACCGTCCCACAAATCATTTAGAATCATATCTCTTGAAACAATACGGTTTGCATTTCGTACCAACACACAAAGTAGGCGATACTCTGCATTTGTCAGTTCTAATGTTCTGTTATTTAAGACTACGCGGCAGCTCAAAAGGTCAATCGAAATATCCCCACACTCCAATACATTTGTTTTGTCCTGCGGCGATACTCCCGCACGTCGTAATAAGGCACGAATACGGGAACATAATTCTCCTAACTTAAAAGGCTTTGTAACATAATCGTCCCCACCACAATCCAAGCCGCGAATGATGTTGACTTCCTCATCAGAAGCAGTTAAGAAAATAATTGGTATCTGTTTGTTTTGTTTCCTAACCTTTTCGCAAACCTCAAAGCCTGTCCCGTCCGGCAGCGTCACATCAAGAATAAGTAAATCATATTTCCCAATTTCAACCAAGCGTTTTTCTGCTTCCTCAATAGTACGGGCAATATCAATACAGAAACCGTTTTTCTTTAGAGTGTAATGCAACCCGTCTATTAAACTAATATCATCTTCTAAAAGTAATAAATTACTCATGCTTAAACTCCTTTCTCCTTGCGTCAACTGTTTTTTTGCGTTCTTTGGTATCAGCCACATATAGCTTGTTTCTTGTTTCCACATATAGGACACAATATCCATTGTTCCCCTCTCACTAAACCACCTCAATTCGTAAAGTAATGGTAAATTTTAGTTATTTACTGCTTCCGCTAATTTCTTTATCTCGCCCTCATTTATTACTGGTTCAGTAAATCCCTCATTAAAGCCGTCAATCTTTTTCAAAGATTGAAACAATTTTCTATATAGAAAATTCATTTTTTCGTAGTCCATTATGCCGCCAACAGAGGTTACATAGGAAGCATGGTTTATTAGCTCTATTGGGTAAAGTGTTTCAAAAAATCCCTCTGTATCTTTCGGGGTATAGCAGCACGCGAATAATCCTATCTTCTTGTGTAATAGCTGTTTTAGATTGTGTTTACAAAATTGTGTAATTTCTTTTTGAATTTTACCCATGTAAACAGAACCACCGATAAAAACAGCGTCATATTGAGATAAATTGATTTTATCTGCTTTTGCTGAATATATGCTTACTTCGCCATGAAGATAAGACTTTAGGATTTCAGCGCATTTTTTTGTGCAGCCGTATTTTGTAGCGTACACGATTGCAATTTTCATCAAATCGCCTCCTTACGATAAATCATATCAAACTGTTCTATATGCTTTCCCAACATTTCTATTGCCTCTTTTTCTTTTTCAGCTATACCGTCATATTTATTGAGTAAAAGAAAAATTGGTGCAAAGAATTGTAATGCCATGACTTCGGAATTGGCTTGCCGCATGAAGCCTTGTTTTATCATTTCTTCAAATAGTTTAGCTTGATACGAAATAGCAGTATCAATATAAACTTCCCGATATATGCGGTCTATTTCCTCATTTTTATATTTCTCAATGGAAAGCATTTTACGAAACTGTGAAGCATAGGGGTCATTCAAGTAAAAATGAAAAATCTCACTACTAATTTTTTTCAAAACCTCGTTGCCACCCGTTGCGTATTCCCTTGCCATTTCTTGCAATTCGCCGTTAGGAAGCCGAAAATAAGTAGACGCATCCCTAAAATGTGATTGCATTTTGTCTACCAACGTATCAAAGATTTCTTGTTTACTTTTATAATGCTTGTATAAAGAACTTTGCTTAATTCCAACTTCTTCCGCAATATCACGCACTGTCACACCATCATAGCCCTTGTCAGCAAACAGCTTTAGTGATTCAAATAAGATGATTTCTTTCGTATTTCTTTTAGCCATGCCAATACCTCATTTACATATAATCAAAACGAATAGGATTAGAGTTATAAAGCCATATACGAGAGCCTTCAATAAATGCAATTTGAACTATGCTCACGATAATAATTATGTAAAAAATATTTTGCCTATATTCCGGCTTAAAAATTGCTACTATTCCAAGCAACCATATAATCAAACTTGCAACCCAAAAGACAATGGATTGAACGCTGCTAACAGAGAATAGCCCCATTTCTACGCTGCCATCAGTAGCATATACGATAGAGTTAAAATACAAATCTCGGACGTTGGCAAAATACCACAATACCCCATGTAGGAGTATAAAGAACAAGATAACCATGCCCCATTTTTGAATTGTTGACCGACTGAAATATCCCCATAGCATATAGCCAATATTTACCCCCAACAAAAGTGTACTGATAATTGTAATGCTGTTCCCAAAGTATAGTTTTAACATAATCGTAAACTCCTTTCTGTTTGGCTACTGTTTGTTCTCTTTTATTTTAGCTACTGTTTGTTAGCCTGTCAAGTCCATTGCAAAAATTGCAGGATAATTTTTTTACTAATATATGCTCTATTTCTGTCCATACTATGATGTGTGTAATCATATCTCGAAAGGAAGATGAACAGTAAAATGTAGTTAGGTGAAATGACTATGAAGCAGAGTAAAGAGAAATTCGATTTTAAGGCTTTCGGGCAAGCCATTAAAGCAGCAAGAAAAGCAAAGGGATTATCGCGTAATCAGTTAGCGGATAAGCTGAATATTGCGCCACGATATATCGCGTCCATTGAGAACAGCGGACAGCACCCAAGTTTACAGATTTTGTATGAGATTGTAACTTTGCTTGACGTGTCAGTAGACCAGTTCTTTTTCCCGGAACGGGAACAGAGAAAGTCCACCCGCCGCCGTCAGCTTGATACCATGCTCGACGATATGAGCGAAAAGGATTTGAAAATCCTGTCTGCTACTGCAAAAGGCATAGAGGAAGCCAACAACGACGAAACGGGGGAATAGAGTTCCCTCGTTTTTGTCTACATAGAGTGATTGTAGCGTCGCAGATTGCGGCGTTTTTCTTTTGCAAAAATCCGTCATTTTTGCTTTTCCAAGTGTTGTAGGTAGTATAGGGATAAGTTTCTTAGCAAGCATAGGAAAAGAGTACCCTTTTCCGTATTTTCGCCCTCCCGCCCTGCGGTGTGTCGGTTGAAAATTGCTTGTTGGGAAGTGTCCCAAACCCTC
>CDZO01038518.1_pt1 | contig 10862 bp, 10 predicted proteins | sample 480641 | NCBI WGS metagenome assembly CDZO01 (sample SAMEA3182088, study PRJEB8094) | gut metagenome | biome: human; feature: gut; material: Stool; isolation source: human stools | place: Canada | collected 2013-02-05
ATGCTTTCCCGGTTGATACGGGCCAGCCCTTGCAGGGTGTAGTCCCAATCTTCCGGCAGGGAGAGCATTTGGGAGAGTAAGCCTTTGGCTTTCAGGGACAAGGCCCGGTTCCGCAGGTGGTGGTTTGACATGACCGTGTAGCCGCTGTTCTTTTCTACCCGAAAAACTGCCATTTCACGGATGCCTCCTTTCGTTGCAAACAAAAAAAGCAGCGTCCATTTGCTCCCGGTGATGGGAGAAGTGAACGCTGCGCGTACTTGATAATTTTCAGGTTGTGTGGTATATAAAAGGCAACTGTTTTTTCAATACAGCCGCCCATCGGGGTGCGATACAAGCAAGCTGCTATCCGATGACCTCAAAAACAAATTGTACTACGATGGTTTTCAAAAAATGCTGTATCACTACTCGCACCAAACAATGAAAATCCGAACCTTTTCTCGATAGGAGAAGGGTTCGGATTTTTTGTATTCTTTGGAAAACAGAACGAATCCCTTGCTTCCATCGAAAAGCGTCCCAAACCTTATCATAAGAAAGCACGACAGACCACTGTAAGAGTGCCGTAAGGCAGAAAGGACACAAACATGAAGTATGCTGGACAATACCATTTTGAGCTGGTGTTGTCCAGCATTTTTTTGGAGTCATCCCAATAGTTGCATAAACCTCCGGAGAGGTGTAAAAATTGAACCGATCCATAAAAAGTAGAAAATAGAAAAAAGCCTCCCCGTGTAGGATAATAGAACTACACGAGGAGGTTTTGCTATGTCCGGAAAATACGTAAATCGTTATGCCTCGCACGCCTCCCGGAGAGCAGGCAGCAGCTCATCCAGCCGCCCGTCCAGTCCGAAGGACTTCTCTTTGATATTGTCCGCAATATAGATCTCCCCCAGATTGATGGTCACATAAGTGGCGTTTGGCTCGCTGGCCACCAAGCGCATCATCGGAGCCTTGATCAGCTGATTACGCCAGCCAATGCCCAGCTCCAGAACCACCAGTTTCTTCCCGTGGTAGGTTTTCAGAAAGGTTTGGAACCGTGCCTGAGCAGCGGTATCCGGAATCATTCTCTGACCCGCGCCCATGTGGATGTCCATGGGACCTCCGCACTTGGGACAGCGCGGCACCAACTCTGTAGGCACATGGCCGCCCTGTTCGGCAGCGGATAATTTTTCGGCCACCTCTAAACTTGAATAGAGGGTGTCGTGGCAGGGGCGGGCACACTGCATCGTAAACCAGTTGCCCTCGATCACGTCACCTTCTTACTGCTTCAAATAGGCCAGCAGGGCTTCCGCCGATGCCTTGGCCCCGCCCAGGCTCCGCATATCCTCGCTGAAGGCGTGGGCCGTCTCCTTATAAGAAGGTTCGATCAGCAGCTTGAAGATAGCTGCTTTCAGTCCCTCGCTGGTGATGGCGTTTTTATCCGGAAAGGCGCAGCCAAGGCCCAGCTTCTCGATCTGGCGGGCGGTGATAGCCTGTTCTTCCATCTGGGGAATGGCGATCATGGGCACGCCGTAGTAGATGGCCTCGCCGGTGCCGCCCATGCCGGCGTGGGTGATGAACACCGACGCCTGGGACAGTATATCCAGCTGGGGCACCATCTGACCGACTTCCACGTTGGCGGGGATGTCCTTCAGGCTGGCGGGGTCGATGGAGCCGAGCGCGGCAAAGACGTTGATGTCCAGGTCCCGCACTGCGTCAAACAGGATGGGGTAATACTCGGGCCAGTTGTTGAAGGCAGTGCCAAGGGAGGAATACAGCAGCGGCTTGCCGTTGTCGGGGGCTTTCCAGCTGCCGAAGGCGGTCCGCTTGCCGATCTGTACCCCGGTGAACACGAAACTGTCATCGAAAGTCTCGTAATTGGGAACCAACTTTTTCTGCATCATGACCAGGTTGAAGTCCCCGTGGCCATCGAAGATTTCCTTGACGGTCAGCAGGCGGCAGCCATATTTTTCGGCATAGGTCTGGGCCAACTGCGCCGCGGCTTTGCGCAGAGGGTGGTCCGGCGGGCAGTTCTCGAACCCGGCGGCTACCGAGTAGCTGTCGTTGGAGGGGTAGCTGGTGTAGAGCATGACGTTGGCAACCCTGAGGTTGTCCGCCGCGATTGTGCCGGCAATGCCCGCAAAGTCGTGGACGACAGCGTCGGGTTTGTCGTTTTTCAGGGTGTCCAGCACAGTGTCGATGTAGGCTCCTGCCTCGTTTAAGAACAGGAAGGGCACCGCGGCGGCCACTCCGCCGTCATCCTCTTTCTTTTCGCCGTCCTCATTATGCTTGTCATTTTCCGCCATCCAGGAGGGTACGGCGACGAACTTTGCCCCGGTGGGCTCGATGATAGTGCGGAAGGCTTCAGTGGTGAAATAAGTCACCCGGACGCCTTTCTTCACCAGTTCGGTGACGAGGGCCAGGGTAGGATTGATGTGCCCGAAGGCGCCCAGCGATACGAATGCGATATGCATACAAAAACTCCTTTCAAACAACAAAACAGCCATGCAGGCAGCGCAGGACGTTGCCCGCACGGCTGCGGGGAAAATAGGTGATGGCTTATTCGGTCAGGCCGTTGTTGGTGATCACTTTTTGATACCAGTAGAAACTGTCCTTTTTCACCCGGGCGCACTGCTTGGGATCGGTCTCGGTGCGGTCCACGTAGACTAAGCCGTACCGTTTGGCAAAGCCCTGGTGGCTGGACACCACGTCTACAAAGCTCCAGGGGCAATAGCCGAACACCGGCAGTCCCTCGTCAATCATGATGGCCAGCTGTTCGATGTGCTCTTTGAGGTATTCGATGCGGTAGGGATCATGGATCTGGCCGTCCGGGCCCAGTGTTTCGCTATAGGCCATGCCGTTTTCGGTGACGATCATGGGCAGACGGTAGCGATTATAGACCTTGCGCATCCCAATATGCAGGCCCATCGGGTCGATGCCCTTGTCCATCCACTCGGTTTTGCGCAGGTGGGGATTATCACAGATGTCGAAGGCGTCCGACACCCAGAAGGGCGGCTGGTCGTAGTTGACGGGACCCTCCTTGGCTTTGGCGCAAATGCTGAAATAATAGTTGATGCCGATGAAGTCGGGGGTCGAGGCTTTCAGCACGGCTGCATCTTCGGGCAGCGTCTGGGGGTAAAGTTCATGACTCTTTAAGTAGCTGGCCACATAGGGCGGATATTCGCCCCGGACACTCAGGTCGAGCAGGTAGAACTCCATCAGTTCTTCGGCGTTCTCGGCAGCCAGAACATCCTCGCTGCGACTGGACTGGGGATAGACCACCTGGATAGCACACACCGGGCCGATTTGGGCTTCCGGGTCGATCTGCCGCAGCAGCGAAATAGCCCGGTGCTCGGCCAGCGAGACATGATAGCTCATCTGGTAGATGTTCTGCAGGTTCTTCTGCTTGTCCTGCTCAAAGTTGCCGTTCATGATGCCGGCGGCGGTGGCGATGAGCTGTTCGTTCACTGTGACCCACCGCTTGACGCGGCCCTTGAAGTGGGTAAAGCAGACCTCGGCGTATTTCAGATAGGCGTCGATCATCTTGCGGTCGAGCCAGCCGCCGAAGGCGTCCACCAGCGCCTGCGGACACTCGAAGTGATAGAGAGTAACGAGCGGTTCGATTCCTTTTTCCAACAGATAGTCGATGAGCCTGTCGTAAAAGGCCAGCCCCTCGGGGTTGGGGGTGCAGGTGGCATCCGGCATGATGCGGCTCCAGGCAAAGCCCATCCGGTAGACCTTCAGGCCCAGCTCGGCCATCAGGTCCACGTCCTCTTTCCAGTGGTGGTAATGGTCTGCGGCCACTTTGTTGTCGGCGATGCCGGGGCGGCGTGCCCCCAGGTCGGTGGTGGCAACGCCCTTGCCGCCTTCGTTGTAACCGCCCTCTACCTGAAAGGCGCTGGTAGACGCGCCCCAGAGGAAATTGGTGGGGAAAATCATTTGTTTTGTCAAGTCGATAACACCAGCCTTTTTGATTTTATGGTATCACGCAGTCAAACGCTCTCCAAATCTTTTTGGGAAAAGCCAAACAGATAAGTCAGAACAGCTGCCACGATCAGAGAAGCAAAGGAGGCTACCACGCCAACCACAATGTTGGCATTGGTACCACCCACATAGCCCAGCAGAGACAGGAAGTTGGCGGAGGTCATTGCATATCCCTTGAGGTCGAATATGCCGGCGATGGCGCCGCCCACAAAGCCGCCAACGGCCATCGTTACAAAGCAACGGGTAAAGCGGAAGCAGATGCCATACAGAGTGGGCTCGGTGACGCCGCCCAGAATGCCAGAAGCGAAGGCTGCAAAGGAGGTGCTGCGGTCATCCTTGTTTTTCAGGCGGAGCGCTGCGCCCAGAGCCACACCGAAGCATGCCCAAGTCGCAAAGTTGCCCGCATTCATGGGGCCGCTGATGATGCCGGTCTCGAAGAAATCGGCCATCATGGGCATCATCAGAGCCAGGTGCATACCGCTCATAACCAGAAACTCCCACAGAGCGGCGATGACAGCCACGCCGAACCAGCCGGTGGTCATGCCAAACCAGGCAAGACCGCCGCTGATGGCATTACCCACAATGGTACCCAGAGGTGCCAGCAGGCAGAGGATAAAGGGCATGGAAATAATCAGGCTGAAGAACGGGGTAAAAACGCTCGTCAGCAGGTCGGGCATGAACTTTTTGACAAGTTTATAAATCAGGCAGAACAGGGGCACCGACAGCATAACAGGCAGAACAGTCTGGGCGTAATTGGTCACGGTAGCAGGGATGCCAAAGACCGTGAACGTTTGACCGTTGGTGGCAAAAGCCGCGAAATCGGGCACCATTAGAACACTGCCGATGAAAGAACCCAGCATACCGTTGATCCCCAGTTGCTTGGCTGCATTGTAACCCACCAGAATAGGCATAAAGTAAAACGCCGCATCGTACAAGAAATCAAACAGGATATATAAGTTGCTCTCCAGGGTGTACAGTCCCAACAAGTCGGGGCCAAAGATAGAGTTGACAGCACGGAACAAGCCTCCGGCCAGCAGCACCGGGATCATGGGGGTCATACAGCCTGCCAGATAGCCCATGATATTCTTACCCACCTGCTTGGGGGTCAGCTTCCGCTTGGTGATGGCGGCATCCTGGGCGGCAGCAGCATCATCCTTGACGGCGGCGCTGGCGCTGATGCCTGCCAGCTTGCACAGTTCCTCATACACTTTCGGAACATTGGTGCCGATCACGATCTGGTACTGCTGGCCGCCGCGCACAACACCCAGCACACCGGAAATCTTTTTCACCTCATCGTCTTTGGGAAGGCTGTCGTCTTTCAGATACAGGCGCAGGCGTGTCATGCAATGGGTGGCATCCTTGAGATTGGCCGCTCCACCTACTGCCGCCAGAACCTGCTCGGCGATCTTTTTATTGTCTGCCATACTGATTCCTCCTATTTTTAATTTTTAAGTCAAATCGTCGTAAGTGACGAGCTGAACATCCTGCCCCGCCAGCCAGGCGCGTACCTCAGGCCGGCAGAGCATAGCAGTTTCTCGTAACCGGGTGGTCGTCATGCTGGAATGGTCCAGCAGGTAAGCGTCGATGTACCCCGGATGGAATACCATCAGGTCGCAGGCCCCCTCATGGGCGTGGGCCACTGCATCCTGGACCCCGGTGAAAGGGTCGGCCTCATAGGTCTTGAAGTCCCTGGGCATATAGGCATAGACCCGGGTATGCCGGAAGATTACTGCCTCGCCGGGACGGCCCATCGCAAAGTAGGGCAGGCCGTGCCGCTGGGCAACGATTTCCAATCCCTGAAAGAAATTGGCGCTGGACACTGCGTGTCCCTCAAAATAGCTCGGTTCGCGGCCGGTCAAGGCTTTGAACTGGCGATACTGGGCTTCGATCTCCTCGATCGCCTCGTCCAGCACCACAAAGTCACGGCCTTCTTTGGCGGCCTCTCGGTAGGCGCGGCTGGGTTTGAACTCTCCTTCCGGCGTACAGAGGCTGGGGATGCGAGCGGGGTCAGTCAACGGCCGGCCCACACAAATGTTGGTGTGCTGCCCTAGACAAAGCTGGCGGCCATACAGCAGCCCCAGGCCGTGGACAGCTGCGGGCATATTGGTCATGACGCCCACAGAGCGCACCAGTCCGGCTGCTACCGCCGCCGCAATGCCGCAGTTGATGCCTTCAGAGTAGCCAAGGTCATCAGCACGGATGAGTAATCGTTTCATGGTTTTGTCCTCTACAAAGAAAAAGTTACAGTTTTTGCTTTTGGTTCTTGCTTCATTTGTTTCAATACCAAGGTTTTCACGACTGGCCAGTCCGATTTCCTCTTTGCACTAAAATTATAACATGATTGGAACTCGATTTGGTTGCAAATATAAGTGTGCCATTTCAGATTGGTAGCGCATGTTTCAATTTCTGAAAAGCGAAAAACTTTTTTATCGTTTTTTGTGCGCTTTGACAAAATAAAAAGGCCGCAGGGCGGTTAACCCTCGCGGCCTTGCTGTATTTTTTGCTATGCTTTACTGGAACGCTTTATCGTATGCCTGCATATAGCCCATGACGATCAGGTCGTTGGCCATGAGGGCTGCATATTTGCCCACGTCGTTGCGGTTGGTGGTGCCGCATTGCAGGATGAAATCGGCGGTGTTCAAATAGGGGCTGGCAAGGTTCTGGGTGATGACCAGAACCTTGCAGCCGCTGGAAATGATTGCGTTACAGATGTCCGGGTAACGAGTCGGGTAGCTGCCGCCCACGCTGCAAATGATGGCAAAGTCGTTTTCAGTCAGGCTGCGGGCGCACTCCAGCTGAACGGCATAATCCATGAACAGCTCGACATAGCGGCCCATAATCATCATTTTACTTTGGAAGTAGTGGCCGATGTCCCACAAAAAGTGGTGGGAGAAATAGGCCGCCTTGCCGCAGCCGTGCAACACCCGCACAATGTCGGGGATGACTTCGGCGTTTTCAGGCGTGATGGTAGCATAGATGTTGCTGATCAGCGTGTCGCGATAGGAACCGATGGCCATTTCCTGATTGTTGTGCAGCATGGTGTAGAACTGTCGGGAATAGTCGGTCCTCATGGTGAAGTCCTGCTCCAGCCAGGCCTGGAACGCTTTGAAACTGTCCATCCCCAGAAAGCGGCAAAACCGTGAGATGGACGCCTTGGAGGTATAGCACAGGTTCGCGATCTGGCCGAGAGTCATCCCTTTGAGCTGGGGGTAATGCTTGAGCAGAGTCACTGCGATATCATAGTTTGCGTCCCGTTCGGGTGTGGTGCTCACAAAACTGAGCAGCCTGTCTGCCAGAGACCCCATCATTCTTGCTTCGCTCATCGCTGCTGCCTCCCCTCGCTTTCTCAAAGTGTTTTTATTGTATCATATTTGACAGCGAAATGTCAAAGAAGCGTATTGTTTTGAAAGAAAGTCATACCAAAAATAACGGCGGGCAGCCGAACATCTGCCTTTGGTGTACAAGAACAGGTAGTGTTCAAAAAGAACACCACCAGACGGCACTCAAAAGCCTTGCAATAGGACACAAAATATGGTATACATTATACAAAATGTAATGCGGTTACATCCATCCCCATACAGAGCGAATGGAGGCCCTCCTATGACCGCTGTAATCTACGCCCGCTATTCCAGCGACAATCAGCGCGAAGAATCCGTCGAAGGCCAAATCCGGGAATGCACGGCGTATGCCGAAAAGAATGGCATTATGCAGATTTGATTCTAAACGGCGAGCCGGAAGAATATTTGAAAAATACGGCTGGGAGCCGTGGGTTAGAAGATTAAGGACAAAATAAAAAACAGGGTGCGCCTTGCGGACGCACCCTGCCAAAATCCACATACGACAGCGATATGTACAACAGGGCGTTCCCCGTCGGGAACGCTCTGTTTCTCTTTGCTGGGGGCATGATGAGCCTGTTCCGCCTGCCATGCAGCAAACTCCCGCTGTCCTACCTCGCTGTTCCAGCAGGCAAGGATGGCCGGGTAGAATGCCCGTGCCAGACGGTCGATGACTTCATCGGGATAGGGGGAAGTGTTTGTGGACTTTTTCTTTTTGTTCAAACGCACGCTCCTTTGATCGTCCCACCGCAGCAAAGTCGGGCGAGAAAATCAAAGTTCCAATTTTTATCAGGCGCAAGGGCGCGGATGCTTTCCGCCCTGCACTTGCGGCTGGGGGCTCGTTGATGGCTTACAGGTGTCTGCTGTTATGCGGTCTTTTCTTCTTCAAGGGCTTCTGCAAGAGCCTTTTCCAGATAGGTTTCGATTTCAGTCAGGTAGTTAGCAGGTCTCTGCATTGCGAAGCGGAGAACCTTTTGCTTTTCCGGGTCAGTGAAATAGCTGGGATTGTTTTTGAGCGTTTTCTTCCATGAGTTTTTCATCATTTCGGTCGCACGGCTCAAGGATTTGTAAACCTTCATAAACTCGTCCGGTACATGATAGCACCGGAATTCTTCTGTTTGTGGTGTGGGCATGGGAACGGGTTCTGCTTTTTCAGGTTCAAATTCTGCACTGGCAGATTCCAACACTTCCAATGCCTCTGGATGCAGGATTTGAGCAAGGACATCTGAACGATGCTCGGCACTTACCTGCACGAGTTTGGACATTTCTTCGTTGGTAAACTTCACTTCGCCGGAAAAGACTTTCTGCTTGATGCCGGGAGAGAGGTTGTCTGCGATGTCGATGCCTCGTGTATAGTGGCTGGCGCGGAGAACGGAGGCGCGGCTGACACCGTTTTCCTCTGCGATCCGGTCACAGGTTTTCTTTCCAGAGTGGTGGTTATCATCGTGAGCACCACCACTTTTCTTTGCTAAAGTGTACTGATTGCCCCGAAAGATTTTTGCAGCCTTCTTCTCGGCTTCGTACTGCTTCCCAAGCAGATAGCGTTTCTGTTCGGGGCTCAGGTTTCGCCGTCCCAACTGATTCCGGCAAATCCACGCAATGGTTTCTTCGCGGTTCTCAAATTGGAGCGGCGTAGTGGAAAAATAAATCTCAGGATGCTTCTGGAGAATGGCATAACGGTTGTGGCCGTCAACAAGGGTATTGTTCCAAACGATCAAAGGAGAGAGCAGCTTGCCTTCCTTGAGGATGTTTTCTTCAAGCTGCTTAAATTCATCATCGGTCAGAGGAGGAATCTGAGACTGGAACTCCGGGTCGATTTTCAGGTTGATCATACGCACACTCCTTTATCTCTCCTGCTGCGCCGGTTCTTCCTCCCGGAAAAAGGACGCAACATTCTGCTTTGCGGTTTTCAGCTTGAGCAGCTCGTTCTTGGCTTCCTTGTACTGCTCGTAGAACTGTGCCTTTTCGGATGCCAGCTGCGCATACTCGGCTTCCAGTTTCTTCGGGCTGGGCAGCTTGGTGATATCATTTGCCTTGAAATAGGCTGCTGCCGCCCGGTGCGCTGTCAGCTCTGCACGGTGCTGTTCTTCAAAGGCTGCGGGTCGTTTTGCAGCTTTTAACTGCTGTGCGACGCTCTTGGTGCTGGCGTAGGCTGCGACATGATAGCGCAGCTCTTTGTTGGCTTTCATGCGACCTTCGAGATCTTTCACCACTGCCAGCGAATCGTGGAACTTGGTATCAAGCTCTGTAATTCTCTGGTCGAGTGCGTCCTCGTTGAGCAGACCATTTTCCTGCAAGAGGATCAAGGTCTGTGCCATAGCTTTGAGGTTGTGTTTTTTCGCCCAACGCTCGTAGCCGATGCCCTTACCCTGCTTCAGCTTCGCCTGAATATCGATCAGTTTCCCGATGCGGTCAGACTTGGACTGGATAGTGCGCTTGCGTTCGGTATTGGCTTTCAGAGCGGCAAGCACAAGTTCTTTCTCGAACTTGTCACCGATGCTGCGCGCCCGGATGAACTTTGTCCTTCCAGCAGGCAGATAGCTGAGCCGTCCACGGCTTTCCTTGACGGTAATGCCGTACTGCTGCAAGAGCCTGTCCGAGAAATCTTCAAAACTCGTTGCAACATTGAGAACCTCCGAAATCTGTCTCCGCAAGACTTCTTTTGCGGTTTCAAACTTCGTTTGTGTGGGCTGCTGACCTGTTGCGAGCAGGGCAGCGTTTTCATGGTCGAGTTTCAGTTGACCTCGCTGTTTCATCCAGTATTCGCGCTCGCTCACACGAACCTTCGAGCCGTTGAGCAGGTCGATCTGGTACAGTCCAGCACCTTCGCACAGCTCCATGACCTCGACACGCAAGTGCCGCATGGTCTGGGCCGTGCTGGAGTGCTTCATACCCTCACACCAGTCGCGGGGCTTTTGCATATAGGGCTTGCGTTCCACTTCTCGCATTCGGATGCTGCCGATCACGATGTGGACGTGGATGTTTCCCGAATGGTTGTGCCCATCGGGGTGAGTGCAGACGATGGCGGGATGACCGGGGAAGTTTTCTTCGCAGAATTTCAGGCCAAGTGCCTGTGCCTTTTCCATGGTCAAGCCGTTGTCGGCTGCATCTCTTGGGTCAAAGCTGATGATATACTGGTGGCTTTTAATATCACCATGCTGGGTGTTCTTGCCATACCTGCGGTTTGCCAGCAGACAGGCCGTTGCAAACGAGAAATCGCCGCACTCAAGGGTGTCGAGCAGGTAGGATTCCCGCAGCTTCGGCTTGCCCTGTTCATCCAGAAGCTGCTTTCCGGTGAACTCATCGTGTTGGTAGATCAGGTACGCTTCAATGGCGGTGTAGTCCGAGTTCTTAGAGGCGATATGCTTGAGCGTTGCCATACAGTTCACCCAGAACTTTCTCGGCGTGCAGCCGAAATGCGGTCAGGTCTGCAAGTTCGTCAAGGAGTTTCGCCCGGATCTGTTCGGTGTCTGCACCGCCGGAATTGAAGTGCCTTGCAAGCTGGTTCAGGTTGCCGCCCACCTTGCTGCACTGAGCAAGCAGGGTGGAAACAGCGGTCAGGGTTTCTTC
>CDZO01022018.1_pt1 | contig 10153 bp, 7 predicted proteins | sample 480641 | NCBI WGS metagenome assembly CDZO01 (sample SAMEA3182088, study PRJEB8094) | gut metagenome | biome: human; feature: gut; material: Stool; isolation source: human stools | place: Canada | collected 2013-02-05
ATTGTAAATACCATGAGAATCGACGGCTTTAAGGAGGGAATACAGGGTAAGGATAATATCCAGATTGTAGCTTCCCAGACAGCTGACTGGACAAGGGAGAAAGGCCAGAGCGTCACCGAGAGTATACTTACCTCTAATCCGGACATTAATCTGATTTTCGGCGATTACGATGAGATGGTGCTTGGCGGTCTGGTATCCATCAAAGAAAGAGGTTTGTTAGATCAGATTGATACCATTGGATACGGATGCACCAAGGACGGTGTGGCGGCGATTGAGAACAATGAGATGACTGCTACTATTGATGTGGGCGAATACGGCACAGGCATTGATATTATCGACGCCGTGAATGATTTCTGCATCGAGGGCAAGAGTGTGGAAAAGGTAATCAACCGGCCTTCCAAGGTATATGACAAGAACAACATAGGTGAGCTGGACCGGGTGATATTTGAATAATGACGGACTCATGGGCACAGCGGAAATGAATGCTGTGCCCGTCTTATATCAGGAGGAATCTGTATGGGGAATAAAAGAATGTTTATTATACCGGGCGGTATGATTGAATGCGACCTGGCTAATATGGTGGCTATGCCCGCGCTGGCAGATGCAGACAACAGGGAAACCGTGAGCCGCTGGGTAAAATCACCTGTTTATTATGTGCTCATAGAAAATGAGGAGGGACCGGTCCTGTTCGACACAGGATGCCATCCCAAGGCTATGACAGACCGATGGGACATGGGAAACAGGAAACGGACTCCGGTGGCCCTGGAGGAGAGCCATTTTGTGGTAAATGCCCTTCTGGGGCTGGGATACAGGCCGGATGATATTCCATGGGTTGTGGTATCCCATCTCCATGAGGACCATGCTGGGGGCCTGGAGTTTTTTAAAAAGTCACGGATTCTGGTAAGTGACCAGGAATTTACCCAGACCATGCGCATGTACGGATTGGGAAGGACCTCAGGCGGTTACATAAAAAAGGATATTGAAGCCTGGCTGGCAGCAGACCTTAACTGGGAAACCATGGATGAGGAGGAAGAGGAACTGTATCCGGGCATCCGTGTACTGAATTTCGGACCAGGCCATGCATACGGAATGATGGGATTACTGGTGACTCTGCCGGGAAGCGGCAATTATATAGTGGCATCAGACGCTGTCAATACTGCAATGAATTATGGTCCTCCTATGCAGTATCCGGGGCTGGCCTATGATACAAGGGGATTTGAGCGGACCATTGACCGCATCCGGAAGCTGGAAAACAGGTATCATGCCCAGGTTCTCTTCAGCCATGATATAGACCAGTACGAAACATACCGGAAAGCGCCTTTGGAGTGGTATGAATAGTAAGAGTGAGGTGGATGGATGTTTTCAGAAGAAGATGTTGTTTTAAAAATGGAAGGTATCTATAAAGCCTTCGGAAGTGTGAGGGTTCTGGAGGGTGTGGATTTGACCCTTCACAGGGGTGAGGTGTTAGGGCTTATCGGTGAAAACGGGGCAGGCAAATCCACTCTGATAAAGATACTCTGCGGAATCCACAGAATGGATAAGGGTTCCATTGTTCTGGGCGGAAAAAAGGTGGATATCCTAAATGCATCCCATGCCCAGAAATTGGGAATTAGTACTATATATCAGGAATTAAGCGTGATGCCGGACCTGAACGCGGTGCAGAACATATTCCTCAACCGGGAGCTGACGCCGCAGAGGACTCTGGTATCGCGCCTGAAGCAAAAGCAGATGAAGGAGATAGCGGGCAGGGTTTTGAGGGACAGCCTGAATGTGGACTTGGACTTGGACAGACCTCTGCGCTATCTGCCCCTGGCCCAGAAGCAGATGGTGGAGATAGCCAGAACCGTGTACGCTGATGCGCAGATCATTATCATGGATGAACCTACTGCGGCCCTGGAGGCCAACGACAGGGAACAGCTGTTTAAGGTTATCAGGCGGCTTAAGGAAGGAGGGCACTCCATCATATTTATTTCCCATCACCTGGATGAGCTGATGGAAATATGCGACAGAGTCAGCGTGCTGAGAGACGGTCAGAAAGTCTCGGAAGGGTATGTGAAGGATTATACGGTGGACCGCATCATATCAGCCATGGTGGGAAAGGAACTGAAGAACCAGTACCCTAAGACAAAGGTTCCCATAGGGGAGACCCTGCTGGAGGTGAAGGGACTCACTAAAAAGAGTACCTTTGAGGACATTTCCTTTGAACTTCACAAGGGGGAAATTTTAGGGCTTGCCGGCCTGGAAGGATGCGGTAAGAACGAAGTCATAAGAGCTGTGTTCGGGGCTGCGGCCTATGACAGCGGCACAGTGAAGATACATGGGAACAGCCTGGAGTCAGGCGGAGTCAGGAAAGCCATGGATGCCGGAATTGCGTTTGTGCCGGCGGAGCGGAAGGTGGACGGCCTTTTCCTGAAGCAGGACATAGCGTGGAACATGACCATTGCCTCCCTGAAGCAGATTTCCAGGGGCAGGACCCTGGCACGCCGGCTGGAGGACAGGGTTTCTGCAGATTATATGGAAAGGATGCGCGTCAAGGCAAAGGGAATCCGGCAGGGCATAAGCGCATTGAGCGGAGGAAACCAGCAGAAGGTGATGTTGGCCAGGTGGATGATGATGGGAGGGGACGTATTCCTTCTGGAGGAACCTACCAGAGGAATTGACGTGAATGCAAAGACAGAGGTCTATGAAGCCATCGGTGAATGTGTGAAGTCCGGAAAAGGCATTGTCATTGTGTCCTCAGAGGAAGAGGAGGTCCTGGGCATCTGTGATAAAATCCTGGTGATGAAACAGGGAAGGGTAACCAGGGTTATGGATGCAAAATCAGCCACAACGGAAGAAATCAAGCATTACTCCGTGTAGCTGTATTTGATTGTAAATCTTATATCTGATATAATGGAGGGCATATGAAAAGTAAAGCATTAAAAAATGTACTCAATGTAAACGGGGTAGGAATCATAGGCATGTATCTGGTGGTGTTCATCGGACTCAGCATTGCATGTCCCAATTTCCTGAAATTCTCCAATATCATGATTGGAATACGGCAGGCGGTTTACACGGCCATCGTGGCCTTTGCAATGACCTTTGTCATCTCGCTGGGAGGAATCGACCTGTCCGTCGGCTCCACGGTAGGAATCAGCGGTATGGTCCTGGCTGCCATGATACTGGGCGGTTACAATATTTATCTGGCGATAGGCGTGGTAATCCTGTTAGGGGCATTCATCGGCCTGGTTAACGGCCTTCTGGTGACCAAGCTCAGGATTGCGTACTTTATTGCTACCCTGGGAACCATGAGCATACTGAGGGGTCTGATTTATGTGTATACAAAAGGAATACCGCTCTACGGTCTCAAGTATCCGGAAATCCAGTTTGTGGGTCAGGGATATATCGGGGTCATTCCGTTTCCAATTATTCTCACCCTCATTATCCTTTTGGTGTGTTATTATCTTTTCTATAAGACAAAGTTTGGAAGATACACAGTTTCCATTGGAAGCAATGAGGACGCAGCCAAGCTGGTGGGAATCAATGTGGATAAAATAAAGATTCTTGTTTTCATGCTGAGCGGGGTGCTCTGCGCCATTGTTGGCGTGATACTGGCATCCAGGAGCGAGGCCGCTGTACCGGAGGCCGGAAATGCGTATGAAATGGACGCCATTGCAGCTACTGTCATTGGCGGGACCAGCATGTCGGGAGGAAAGGGGAATATGGTGGGCACTGCCTTTGGGGCGATTCTCATGGCAACTATTAAAAATGGTCTGAGCCTGCTGAATGTTAATACCTTCTGGCATCAGGTGGTCATCGGTATCTTCATCCTGTTTGCAGTGGCGCTGGATGGATATGCATCCACCCGGGCGGCCAGGAATGGATAATGGTCTGGGGAGGGACGAGTCTGTTGAAGGTTTTGATTGCTGACGATGAGATTAATATTATTTTGCTGATAAAAAGCCTGATTGACCGCCAAAAGACAGATGTGGAAATCGCAGGGGAAGCAGGGGACGGAATTACTGCCCTGGAAATGGTGCGCCAGCTGAAACCTGACGTGGTGATAACCGATATCAGGATGCCGGGAATGAACGGAATGGATCTGATACGGCATGTGAGAGATGTCCTGGCCAAGCTGGAAAGCCAGAGGGCCAGCAGGAGAGAACAGCAGATGCAGTTCAACCTTATGGAGGACAGGCTGGCATCCAACAATGGGATACTGCGGAAGAACCTTTTGCAGAACCTTCTGACGGGGGACGGGGAGCTGTTCAGGCAGGCCCTTGGGACCGGGAAGGTTAAGGATATTTTCGATTACAGAGGCAGCTTCTTTACCGTGGCGGCAGTCAAGCTGGACTGTGTGTCGGATTCCGAATACCAGGTGCCTGAACAGGCAGTTGAAACCATAACTGCTAAAATCATGAGAAAGCTTAAGGCCTGCTGCCATGAAACGGAATTCATCATCAGCCGGTCCTGGGGCTATATCTGCCTGAACTACGATGGCGGAGAACCTGCCCTGGACCATATCTGTTCCGAGCTGGGGGAGATGCTGGAACGTACGGAATATAAAAACGACCTGTTTGAGATGACGGTGGGAATCGGCAGCCGGGTTTCATCCCTGGAACATCTGCCGGATTCCCTGGAAACGGCCGTTAAGTCCGTAATGCTGCGTATTGACCTGGGAGTGGGAAATATAATCCGCTATGACCGCCTGCCGGAGAATTATAAGAAGGATTCTTATCCCCTTCCCAAAGAGTTTGAGGTGAAGATGGAACGGCAGGTCCCTCTTCTGGCGGCCGGAAAGCTTGTACTTATTGGCGAGGAGGCCATGAACAGGGCGGTGGAAGGCCAGTACCGGTATTACAGGCTTTACGGCCTTTTGGAGGAGATGCTTGAGAGGACCGGTCTTGTATTTTCGGATATCATGAAGGACTATGAGATTCCCGATGCAGAGCCTTATATCAGGCGCCTGGAAAACTGTACCACTTTGAATCAGCTGAAGCTGGTGTGGGCGGATTACGTCAGTGTGAGCTGCGAGCTGTGCCAGAGACAGAAGGACGGCATGGGAAGCCGTCCGGTGCGGATGATTAAGGAGTATATCGGAGAGCATTACAGCGAGAACATTACGCTGAACGATATAGCCGATATCGTGTTCCTGAATCCCGCTTATCTAAGCGCCATGTTCAAAAAGGAGACAGGACAGACTCTCACCCAGTATCTGATAGATGTCCGTATTGACAAGGCAAAGGAAATGCTCAGAAATCCTGAGAGGACCATCGGAGAGATTGCCTGTATGGTGGGGTATCAGGATGAACGGCATTTCAGCAAGCTTTTTTCCAAGATGACCGGTGTGAAACCAACAGAATACCGCAGATTCTATGTTTGATGGATGGTGCCTATGATGAGCAAGCTGCAGACCAACCGTTCTTATTTTTATTTGCTGCTGGCAGACCGTATATTTGTGGTTCTGCTGTTTCTTTTCCTGTTTTTTGGCCTGTTAAGGACCAGGACAGGAATTTTTGTGGTGGTCCTGTTCTTTCTGTATCAGGCAGTGATGCTGGCGGTGTTCTGCGTCCGGTTTCTGGGTCCGCTGAGGGAGATTGAGAAGATTTCTGAGATGATTGCGCAGCCTGAGCGCCATATGGCGGATTTAGAAGGGGGAAGGCCCATACACCGTCTGATTCAATATGTAAAGCAGTCAGTGGAAAATGAATACACCTCCCAGATGCTGGCATCCCAGGCGGAGATTCATGCCCTGCAAAGCCAGATTAATCCCCATTTCCTTTACAATACCCTGGATACCATACGCAGCATGGCCATCATACGGGATTCGGAGGACATAGCCCAGATGGCAGAGTCGCTGTCCATGCTGTTCCGATACAGCATAAGCAGGCCGGGCGAGATGGCTACTCTTAAAGATGAACTGGATAATGTGAAGAATTATCTGGTGATCCAGGGATACCGCTTTCCGGGGAAATTCAAGTATCAGCAGCGGATAGAGGATGAGGAACTTCTGCAGTACAAGCTTCCCGTGCTTACCATACAGCCCGTGATTGAGAATGCCATCCATCACGGACTGGAGACAAAGGTGGGAGGGGGACAGGTCAGTGTGTACGCCTACAGTACACAGGAACGCTTTATTATCCGCATTGCCGACAACGGAATGGGCATGACGGAACAGCAGATGGACAGTCTCAGGGAAAGGCTGTCCAAAGGCAGGTTTATCTATGAACAGGACAGAGACTTAAAAAAGCGGGGAAATACCGGAATTGCCCTTCCCAACGTGAACCAGAGGATTAAATTCTACTATGGGGATGATTATGGAATCAAGGTGTACAGTACGGCGGGCATAGGCACTATTGTGGAAATCATTCTTCCTGCAGCCGCGGATTCAAAGGGCGGTGAGTCATGAGAATAGAAAAGATACGGCTGGATGAGGTGAAAAAGACCTATGGAGATATAAAGGCCCTGGAGGACATCAGTCTTTCCCTGTACCAGGGGGAGCTGCTTTGTGTTGCAGGGCTCAGCGGAAGCGGCAAATCCGTGCTGGCGGATATCATCAGCGGCAGGACGTCCAAAGGCAGGGGAAGGATGTATGTGGACGGCAGACCGGCTGTATTTACATCCATCAGCCAGGCCCAGACTGCCGGAATTTTCTGTGTGCGGTATAGGACATCGGTCATCAATGATATTTCTGTGGAGGAAAATCTGTGCCTGCTGCAGAAACAGGGCTGTATGTCCTTTCCGGCCAGGCAGGGAATCATCCGCATGAGGGAGACACTTAAAACATTGGAGGTTGATTGCAGGCTTCAGGCCCCGGTGGCCAGTCTGAGTCTGATGGAGCGCCATACCATAGAAATATGCAGGGCCTTCTGTGCCGGCATGAAGGTACTGATACTGGACGGGATTGCAAGGGATTATACACAGAAGGAAACCGAGTATATGAAGAGGCTGGTCATACGTCTGAAAGAGAAGGGAATATCCATATTGTGGATAGATACAAGGCCGGAGATCATGCTGGACGCAGCGGACCGTCTGGCTGTACTGAGAAAGGGACGGCTGGCAGCCGTATTGTACCGGGAGGAATTTGACCGGCAGATGATCGACCGTATTATAATCGGTGAGAACCGGAAGGTGGGGCGGGAAATCATCCGGTCCCAGGCAGATCCCGGGGGGCGCGGTATGCTTCTGTCTGTGCGGGAGGTGCGGGCCACGGAACTGCGGGATGTGAGCTTTCATGTGTGTCCCGGCGAGGTGGTGGGTTTCATCCATCCGGATGACACATACTGCCGGGAAATCGTACGCCTTCTCAGCGGGGAGCTCAAGGTGGAATCAGGAAGCGCGTGGCTGGCTGGCCGTCAGGTGGAGCTGGCAGGTGGAAGAAAGAACATGGTCAGATACGGTTTTGGATATATTGAGGATTACAAGAAGAGTCTTTTTCCAAAGCTGGATGTGGCCGAGAACCTGACCATTGCCGGTTTGGAGTACTTTGCTCCCGGAGTGGGGGTACGGGAGAAGTTGGAACAGGCGGTTGCCTGCGATTATCTGGCGCTGCTGGATATCCGGGAGGAAGATCTGAAACGGCCCATTGAGACACTGAGCCACAGGTGCCAGCTGAATGTGGCTTTGTATAAGTGGATTATAGCCAAGGCAAGACTGATTGTCATAGATAATCTGTTTTCGGGTACGGACATATTGATGAGAAATTCGGTTAGGGAATTTCTGGAATTTGCAAAGGGCAGGGGAATCGGTGTTGTATACTGTTCCCCTAATGAAAGCGAACTGTCGTCCGTGTGCGACAGGCTCTATGAATTAGCGGAAGGGAAGGTTTCCTGTAAGTAGCACATACAGGCAGCCTTCCCTGTTTTTCTGCATTTTTTCGTTTTCCATATAATTAAGAGACATGTAATAAAAAGTTCATTGAAAAAGTAAACTTATTTATGTATGATGTATCATGTATCCTATTTTGGAGAAAGTTGGGAGGAATTCATAAATGAAGAAACCATTCGTTAAAGGAGGTAAGGCCCTGACCCTGGCGGCGGCCCTGCTGTGCGGTGCGGCGTTCCTGGGAAGTTTTACGGCCTTTGGGGCCGCAGCTCAGGCGGAGAGTCAGACAGGCGCCCAGGCAGAAGCCCAGGTATTCACGCCGGGAGTGGCAGGCCAGATTACCTCCTGTAAGATTTCAGGAGATAAACAGAACGTTGAGATTGGATTTTCCAGCAGCGGGGATGTGACGGGAACAGACGGAAACATCTACGTCTTTGAGATGCAGCCTTACGAGGAAGAGCTGGGAAGCCGCAGCAATTTCATTGCTTCCTCACCTGCCTTAAGCGCTGCCTCGGTAAGCGTGCCCCTGAACCTGGGCACACCGCAGGATAAGCTTTACAGCCGGTTTGTCCTGGCTGTATTTGACGGAACTAAGTTCATCAAGGTCAGCCAGCCCCATTACATAACCAACCCGGAGCTGATTGCTAAGAACCAGACGCCTTTTAATGACCCTCTGACTAAGAAGGGTCTTGTGATTGAGATTGACATGCTCAGCGACGCCTTTGACCTGGGCGTGAAGCATGTGACCACCAATATCGCATTTTCCCAGATTATGGGAACCGGAATTGATTACCAGTATGACGGAAAGACGTACCATTTTAACAAAGGCGTGGTGGACGCTTATGACAAGACCATCAGCGCGCTGTCCAACAAGGGGATGACGGTTACGGTTATCCTGCTTAATGACTGGAATCCCAATACGCCGGATTTGGTGTATCCGGGCACACAGAAGAATTCCAATGCATTTTATTACATGTTCAACGCGGAGACCGAGGCCGGATTTGACCAGACCAAGGCAATCGCGTCCTTCCTGGCCCAGCATTACAGCGGCGACAATCCTAATTACGGCAAGGTGTCAAACTGGATTATCGGCAACGAGATTAACAACCAGCAGTGGAATTACATGGGGCCCATGGACCTGACGAATTATGTGAAGGCATACCAGAAGGCATTCCGGGTCATCTACACAGCTATCAAGAGCACCAATGCCAACGACCGGGTATATTTTTCACTGGACTATAACTGGATGAACGAGATTGACGGCAAGCTTAAGTACGGAGGCAAGGAGATTGTGGACAGCTTTAACTCCATAGCCAACACCCAGGGACAGATGGACTGGGGTCTGGCCTACCATCCATATCCATGCCCCATGACAGAGCCGGAATTCTGGGATGATCCGCAGTCCACAGGGCTGTTCACAAATGACTTTAACTCACCGGTCATCAATTTTGCCAATCTGAACGTGCTGACAGATTACTTTGTACAGGATACCCTGAGGGCGCCCGCAGGCAATGTGCGCCACATCATCCTTACGGAGCAGGGCTTCACATCCTACAGCCCTACCAGGGGAAACATTCCGGAGATTCAGGCGGCGGCCTATGCTTACTCCTATTACCTGGTGGACAGCAACCCATATATTGACGCCTACACGGTCAGCCGTCAGGTAGACGCGCCCTCCGAGGCAAAGGACGGATTAAAATTCGGTCTGTGGGAGTGCGACATGAACCAGCCCAATCTGATTGTGGCTACCAAGCGCAAGAAGATATGGCAGGTATTCCGGGATATCGACAAGAAGAACGCCACCCTGGAGGCCACTGAATTTGCAAAGCCAATCATCGGCATCAGCAAGTGGTCGGATGTGGTTCCCAACTTTAAGTGGAAGAACCTGGAGAAATAACAGTTAAGGCCGGATTCAGTTGACAAACAAAATCCAGCGTGTAAAATATTTAAATATAAGCGCTTGCTGGCGGCGGCCTTTGGGGCCGCCGCTTTTTGGCGGGATACAATGTATGGACGAAAGGAATAACATATGGGCTTAATTGTACAGAAATTCGGAGGAACCTCTGTGGCTGACGCCGCCCGGCTGCGCCATGTGGCTGAAATTATCACGGATACATACAAAGCCGGCAACCAGGTAGTGGCAGTGCTGTCTGCCCAGGGGGATACCACCGACGAGCTGATTGAGAAGGCAAATGAGATCAATCCCCTTGCCTCCAACCGGGAGATGGATATGCTCTTGTCCACCGGGGAGCAGATGTCCGTGGCCCTCTGCGCCATGGCAGTGGAGGCGCTGGGATATCCGGTTATTTCCCTGACCGGATGGCAGGCGGGAATGGTTACCAATACCGTG
>CDZO01038830.1_pt1 | contig 10148 bp, 5 predicted proteins | sample 480641 | NCBI WGS metagenome assembly CDZO01 (sample SAMEA3182088, study PRJEB8094) | gut metagenome | biome: human; feature: gut; material: Stool; isolation source: human stools | place: Canada | collected 2013-02-05
CCTTAATACTCTGCTCACTGCAGTTTATAATAAATAAATTTTTACATAGGAGGAAAACATGAAGAAAAAACTTTTAAGCCTGCTCCTCGTGCTTGTCATGGTGCTGGGAATGCTTCCAGTTAGCGCCATGGCGGCAGCCTTGGACAGTTCGCAGCTGCATTTCAATGTGCAGAACCCTGCCGGTTATGTGACTGTCAGTTTTGAAGATAACGGGGTGCGCCCTCAGGGGGCAGACATTGCAAACCGTGATCTTTACGGAGAACCCCTTGGGACAATTATTGAGCCTACCCAGGTTCCCTTCCTTGAAGGGGAGAATATGGCACAGGTGACAGTGCGTCTGTTAGAGGCGATGGGAATTCAGTATTCCCATACCGGAACTACAGAAAACGGTTTTTACCTGGCCAGTATTGATAAGTTCACCTTCAACGATAAGTACTATGAGACCTTTGGTGAATTTGATGCAGGCCAGCAGTCCGGCTGGTGTGTCAGATTGAATAACTGGCATATCAATAGAGGCACCGCTGCTTTCCAAGTCGAAGACGGCGACACGATCAAATGGCTCTATACCTGTCAGTACGGTGCTGATATCGGCGCTGATTTTGACAGCAAGAGCGCTAAGATCACGAACGTGGCATTTACTGATTCGGAATTTGTAGTGGAGAAATGGTCTGATTCGTATTATGCGCTGACCATTCCCGCAAGCGCATCTGAGGTTGCTTTTGAAGTAGAGCTTGAAAACTATGCATCTGTTATCAGTGTGCTTGTAAATGGAAACGAAGTAAAGTATCGTCCCAATTCCCCGATTCCTGTGTCCAACAATGATACAATTACGATTAAGTCCAAGCTGGAACATATGGACGCGAATAATAACAATGAAGTTACCACTTACACAGACACTATCGAAATTGAAGTGTTTCAAGAAGTGGAATCGCCTAAGCCGACCTTGCGGCAGGATGCGCCCACCACTCTGGAAGCTGTGATAGGAGAGACTGTAGAACTTGATCTTGCCAAGGTGTTTGACAACCTCGGGAACGGCGATATGTACTACACCGTCACCTGTGAAGCACTTGACCTGGCTCTGGAGTGGAATAATAATCAGTGGTTCGAAATGGAATGCGGCGATACCGCAGGGGCGTATGATCTGGTCTTTTCTGTAAGTAACGGAACTGACACCGTAAGTCATACGATTGCGCTGAACATCCTGACAGAAAGAGTAAATACAGCCCCGACAATTCGGCCGGAATATGCCGAAACGAAGGAGAAGATCTATGTTTATACAGGCGGTACGTTTGTCCGCGTAATGCTTGAGACTATCTTTGAGGATAAGGATGGAGACCAGCTCACCTATAACATCCTCGTGGATGGCGAAGCATATGATCCCGAAAAGTATGAAAAAATTATATTAGACAATTCTCACATTGTATTCTTCGAAGACAATTCTGTGAGAAAAATCGAAGTCACCGCAACTGATGGTACTTCCGAAACAGAAGTATTTACCGCATACTGCATTGGCGTCAAAGCAGAGATTAGCATTCCGGATGACAGTCCTGTTTTCACGACAAATGACGGAAGGGTATTTAATTATATCAATCATACAGCGGCAGATAATCAGTTCAAGCTTGAGAAAACTATCAGCGTTGAGAGTGATCTGCTGAAGGCAGAATGGATGTCTTCCGATCCTTCTATTGCCACTGTAGATCAGAATGGCATCGTAACGGTTGCCGATGAGGTGCCTTATGCGGCGAATGTAACCATTGGTTTGTCCTCCGGAAAAAATTCCTGGGGAGGAATTGAATGGCTGGGAAGCACCTGGATTACTATTTATCCCCAGTCGCCGCAGCGTGAAGATCTTACCGTGACTCTGGCTGAAAACGAAGATATGACCCAACCCGTTGAGCTGTGGGGCGATGAAGCAATTCCGTTTTGGGATATCAATATGTTTGATATCGAGGTAGAGGATACAAATATCTGCCTGGCGGAAGTGTCGGAGTACGGATCTTTTAACGTTTATCCCAAAAAGGTTGGTCAGACGAAGGTAATCGCGACTTTGAAGGATGTTCCTTCTATAAAGTGTGAGTTCGCTATTATTGTAGAAGGATACGGCCTGCAGGTCAAAGGTCAGGATGATAACAGCGTAACATTTGAAGAAGGTAAGAAAGTAGAGATGGAAGTGCTGGGTGCTCAGGAAGGCGAAACCTTTACTTGGAGCTCTCAGGATGAAACCATTGCCACTGTAGATGCTCAGGGTGTTGTAACGCTGCTGAAACCGGGCGCTGTTTATATTGCGGCCACATCCTCCCTCTCGACTGAGGACAACGCAATCGTAACCGGCGTATATTTGCAGATTAAGGAAGCCGGGAATGCATACTTGGATGAGCTGGCCGTGCCGGGATACAATTTCTTCCCCGGTATGATCAGCGAGAAATCTGCATTTAATGCAGCTCAGCTGGCCTACAAATGGGATATGTCGGAAGACCAATTCTATTATAGCACGCTGGAGTTCAAGCCGTATTTTGACGATGAAGCACTTAATGCGGTTCTGAAATATACGGATCAGTACAATAAAGCACAGACCGTAGAACTGGAAGACAGCAAACTGGTTCAAATCGATAAAGGCATATCTCCGGGTTATAACCTTGTAACTATCGAGGTATCGCCCAAGGATAATAATGCCCAGGTCACAACGTACACCTTTGAAATCACTCGTCCTTACAACCCCTTTTATGATATCTACGATATCGGGGTTTATCCCAATGGCGAGGATGTACTGAGTTATCCCACCTACAAAGACAATGTAGAGGGAACCATGTTCCAGTATGATGAAGACGCCGGCGAAGTAACGGAGTGCAACTGGTGGGATAGTCAGTGGTATTCTTATAAGACTTACATCTTTGGAACGAGAACCAAATCTATCTCTCTTATGCCTTATATGGCGTATGAAAACCAGAGAGCTATGATATATGTGAACGGGGAACCTCACGAAGAAGCGGTGCAGGCTTGGAAGTGTATGCCGATAGAATTTACCGGCGAAGCATTAACAATTGAGTACCGTGTTAATTCGGAAAAATACCATGAAGAAAAGCTTGCTGCCGGAGTGGAAGATCCGTTTGCAGTTCCTGAAAAAATCTATACCATCTATGTGGAAAATGTAGAGCCCGTTGGCATTAATGCGGAGATCATATCTGCCGAGCTGTCCGAAGGTGCATTCTATGCACCGGGCTTTAAGTCCAATGTATACTCCACCAAGGCACTGCTTCCCGTCGGTGTCACGGAAACCGAGCTTACCTTCACTGTAGACGCTAAGTACAACGTCTATACAGATTGGATTAGTGACGAAACCAGACTGGAAGCAGAAGCAGGAGAGAATGATGGTGTTCTCACCTATAAGGTAGGTATTGAGATTCCGGAATACTCAAGTTCCGGTGCGCTCGTTGTCCTGCTGGAAGACATCAATCCGGATACAAACGAGAGCGGCATGTCTCAGTACACCTTTGAAATCAATCCCAGAGGTGCAAAAGATATCTATCCCGATTCTATTGAAGAATACCTCTGCATCGGTTCTCAGTATACCAATCTCTCCAGCTTTGGCTTAGAACCAGAGAGAACGTTGGTATCCGGAGGCACCGTGCTGTCTCTTGGTAATTTTGGCGGACATATTGTATATAAATACGATAATCCGATCAAGAATGATCCCAACAACCCCTATGGTGTGGATTTCGTAATTTACGGAAACCCCTTTGGCGAGGGCGCCCATGAACCGGGCAATGTCGAAGTATCGAAGGACGGAAAAACCTGGTATCTGCTGGCTGGCTCCGACCACTATGAAGATTATTGCGACTGGGATTATTCCATGACTTACACCAATGACAGAGGTGAGTCTGCCTGGGTAAACAGCGATGGAGAAAGCGGCAAAATCTATAACTACCCGATCGCATCCAAGTATCCGTATTTTGATTGGACCGAGGCTTTAGAGCAATCGATGACCGTTACCGGCCCGAGACTGAATAGTGCCGCTGTCGACGCCTATGGAAGTGCCGCGGCTGTTCTGACTGAATTTGGTTATGTTGATGTTGATGTGACAGGTCCTATGGACGGTAAGGCACATAATCCGTATAATCACCCCAATAAATTGGGAGAATACGGTGATCAGTTCGACATCGCCTGGGCGGTAGATGAAGCCGGTATGCCGGTTGAGCTTGACAGTATTTCCTACATTAGAATCAGTACCGCATCCAGCATTTATGCCGGCGCAATCGGTGAAAAGTCAACAGAGGTTTCAACTGTCAATCGTATTACAAATCCCGCCGAAGAAGCAGTTGGCACAACTTCCGCACCGGAATCTATTCTGATTAACGGTCAGGAGATTACCGTTCCGGCTACCGGAAATGTTGTGAAAGCAGCAACATTGGATGGAGAAGTAAAGATTGATGTTGAGGTACCGGAGAATGTTCATGTGTATATTAACAATACATATGGAGTGAGCCGCACCTACGAACAGCTTCCCGAAAAGGAAATTATAAGAATTATCTGCCAGGATGCAGAAAAAGAACCCTATATCGTATACGTTGTATTTGGCGATATGGAAGAGCCGGAAGGACCCGTAATCCCCGAAACTCCTGAGTTGGATTCCGATATTGAGCAGATTTACGAGGCAACCGGTAATTATCTTGCAAGTATCGGTGCCCCTGCAGTCGGATCTGTTGGCGGCGAGTGGTTGGTTATCGGTCTTGAACGCTCCGGAAAAGGCATCTCCGATGCAAATGCGTATTATGAAAAGGTAGTCGCTTTCGTTAAGGAGAATATTAACGAAAAAGAACAGCTCCATCGTTCAAAGTCCACAGAGAACTCCCGACTGATTCTTGCGCTGACCGCTCTGGGCTATGATGTAACCAATGTGGCCGGACATAACCTGCTGGTAGGTCTGAATGATATGACCTATGTGAAGAAGCAGGGTATCAATGGTCCGATTTGGGCACTGATTGCGCTGGATTCCCATAACTATGAGATTCCGGCTGGCGGTGATGTGACTCGTGAAAAGCTGATCGAAGTCATTCTGGAAAAGCAGCTTGTGGACGGCGGTTGGGCTCTGGCCGGTTCCGAGGCTGATACTGATATGACCGGCATGGCAATCCAGGCGTTGGCTCCTTACTACCACACTAACGCAAAGGTGAAAACCGCTGTGGATAAGGCTCTGGCAAACCTGTCTGCAATGCAGTACACGGACGGCGGCTTTGGCAGTGTCGACGGTGCTTGCTCTGAGTCTGCGGCACAGGTTATCGTTGCCCTCACAGCACTGGGTATTGATCCGCATACTGATAACCGCTTTGTCAAACAGGGCGGAAGCGTAGTGGATGCACTTTGTAACAACTATATCGAAGGCGGCGGCTTTGCGCATATACCCGGCGGAGGACTGGATGGTATGGCAAGCGAGCAGTCTTATTACGCGCTGGCTGCTTATGTACGCTTCGTGAATGGTAAGAGCAGCCTGTATGATATGAGCGATGTTGTTCTTGAAACGCCTTCCGAGCAGGATAAGCCGGTAGAAAGTGTAACCCTGAGCAGTTCCACTCTTTCCATGAAGGTTGGCGAAACCGATACGCTCGTTGCTCTGGTTTCTCCTGCCGATGCAACTAATAGAACTGTCTCCTGGTCCTCCTCCAACACAAATGTTGCTAATGTATCTTCTAACGGTGTTGTGACTGCTGTTGCTGAAGGTTCCGCAATTATTACCGCAACCGCAGGTGAGAAGTCCGCTTCCTGTATTGTGACTGTTACCAAGGAAAGCGGTTCTGAGCCTAAGCTGGAATTTGGCTTGACCGAAGATGAAATCGTAGGTTATGTCACGATTAGCTTTGAGGATAACGGCACTCGTAAGAGTGATGAACTGAGCGAGATCGAGTCTGAATTCCGTACTCCTCTTGGCACCATCATCCGTTCGACTCGTGTACCCTTCAAGGAAGGCGATACGATTGCATCTGTAACTCTGCGTCTGCTGGAAGAGAATGGATTTATGGCAGATTATCAGGGTAGTGAATATAGTGGCTTCTATCTGGCTGCCATTGGAAGTTTCACTCATCGCGGTACTTATTACAGATCCTTCGGTGAGTTCGATGCCGGTCGTGACTCCGGTTGGATGATCACATGGAACGACTGGTTTATTGACCAGGGTGCTTCCGAGTTTGAGGTTAAAAACGGCGATGTGGTCCGTTGGCAGTACACCTGCCAGCTTGGTGCCGACATTGGTGACGTCGATTGGAACGATACTCCCACTGGTGGCAACACCACCACCAGCGAAGATCGTGCCGCTGCTCGTGAAGTCAAGGGACTGATCGAGGCAATCGGTACTGTTACCAAGGATAGCGGCGCTGCTATCAAGGCAGCTCGTTCTGCTTACAATGCACTGACCGACGCCCAGAAAGACCTTGTTCCCAATTATGATGATCTCGTTGCTGCAGAAAAGAAGTATGCAGAACTGACCAAGGATGATACCAAAATGGTATTCACTGATGTCAGCGAGAGCGATTACTACTATGAAGCCGTCAAGTGGGCTGTGGAACTTGGCATCACAAAGGGTACTTCCGATACCACCTTCAGCCCCAACGCTTCCTGCACCCGTGCTCAGATGGTGACCTTCCTCTGGCGCGCTGCCGGTAGCCCCGAGGCAAAGTCCACCACCTGCGTCTTTACCGATGTGGATAAGGATGCCTATTACTACGAAGCTCTGCTCTGGGCTGTAGAGAATGGTATTACCAACGGCACTTCCGACACCGCCTTTAGCCCCGACGCAGATTGCAACCGTGGTCAGATGGCAACCTTCCTGTATCGCAGCGCAAAGACTCCCGTTGTTAGCGGTAACCACGCCTTTAATGATGTTAAGGCCGATGCTTACTACAACGATGCTGTTATCTGGGCTGCAGCAAGAGGTATTACTAAGGGCACCAGCGACACTACCTTCAGCCCCGATGCTGATTGCACACGCGGCCAGATGGTGACCTTCCTGTACCGTTATCTGGCAAAGTAAGTTTTCCCTTATGTTCACAGTCCGGCATAGGCTGAGAGCATACAACTCCCTGGCGAACCGACCTGCGACAGATGTTCGCAGGTCGGTCACCGCCGAAAAAATCAATACTTTATGATGCAAGAATAATCCTGTGAAACTCAGAACGAACCTGCCTTCGCCGTCAAAGTCGGCATTCTTGCATTTTGAACCGGTGGGATAGATAAGAAGAAAAATGGCTCCGTTTCCATCGGTTAAGGAACGGAGCCGTTTTTGTTTCGCTCATAAAGGAGCATCACGATGAGAGATAACGATCATACATATTTTGCAAATCGGAATTGCCGCTATTTCCCCTGTCACAAGGGAGGAAACGCAGAAAACTTCAACTGCATTTTTTGCTACTGTCCGCTGTATAGTCTGGGCAGATCCTGCGGCGGCAATTTCACCTATACTCAGTCAGGCGTCAAGGATTGCAGTAATTGCCTGCTTCCACACTCGCCTGACGGCTATGCCTATATAACGAAGAAATTGAGTTCAAAGACAAATGCACCCTAAATCAGTAAATCCATCTTTTCATAGAGGAAGAGATTTCATGAATAACAACACAGCAACTATCCGCATGACAAAACAAGATTTGACCAAAGCAAAGTATGTTTTGGCACAGCGCAATGAAAAGACACGCCTGAACGGTTTTGAAGCGCAATGGTGCGATCCCGCTTTTAGGGATTACTACCATCCGGGCAGTCCAACGGGGCGGCAGATATATGCCAGCTATTCAGGTAACGAACTGTTGGACTTCCTTATAACCTACATGGAACACCACGGACATTCCCCCGATTGGGAGAAGATACACCATGTATATAAGCTGTATTTATCCTGGCGCTTTGGTGATTTGGCCAAAGCAAAAGCCAAAGCGAGGTCTCGGCAAAAGGCAATGACGCAGCAGGCGAAATGGCCTCCCGACTGGCCGGAGCGCGTCAGTTCAGAACCGTTTTACAGGTGGCTGGACGAATGCGACAAATCATATACGGAAGAAGATAAGGAACTTATCCAGACACTCTGTGCAGATGCACGGCAAAGCGGCTTGCCCCCGGACCTGTCCACGGAGAAGTGCAGGCATTTAGGCAAGTTCTGTGACATTAAAAAAGCACTGGAGATGATGAACATCCCACCGCTCAGAAAGGCCGAACTGCGCTTTATGTCAAGATATTGGAATGAAAACCGATCGAAGTAAACACCGGCGAGCTCAACGCGCCGAAAACATACAGGAGGAAAAAACATGGTACAACTGAAAAAAAGAGGATTAAGTTTGCTGCTGACATTGGTTCTGATGCTGAGCCTTTGTGTCCCGGCAATGGCGGTTTCTAAAAGTGAATTAACTTCTGCTATTAGCGAAAGCGCTGAATATATGCTTAACGCCGTAAAAGCGCCCCAGGTAGGCTCCATCGGCGGCGAATGGGCCGTCATCGGCCTTGCCCGCAGCGGCTATGATGTTCCCCAGAAGTATTGGGATAACTACTATGCCACCGTGGAGGAATATGTAGAGAACTGCAACGGCGTCTTACATAACAAAAAGTACACCGAGTATTCCCGCGTAGTTGTGGCCCTCACTGCTATTGGTGCAGATCCTACGAATGTTGCTGGTTACGACCTGCTGAAGCCTCTGGGCGACTTCGACAAAACCATCTGGCAGGGTATCAACGGCCCCATTTGGGCATTGATTGCTCTGGACAGCGGCAACTATGATATGCCTATCAACGCAGAAGCAAAAACTCAGGCCACCCGTCAGCTGTATATTGACGAAATTCTGAGCCGTCAGCTCAATGACGGCGGCTGGAATCTCAGCGACAAGGGTGGCAATGGTCAGTCTGACCCGGACATCACCGGTATGGCTCTGCAGGCTCTGGCAAAGTATCAGAGTCAGTCCGCCGTTAAAACAGCTACAGATAAGGCCCTGACCTGCCTGAGTAATATGCAGGACAACAGGGGCGGCTATGCCAGTTGGGAAACCTCTAACTCCGAAAGCGTTGTTCAGGTTATCGTGGCCCTGTGCGAGCTTGGTATTGACCTTAACGACAGCCGTTTTGTAAAGGGTGGCAACACTCTCTTGGACAATCTTTTCTCCTATAGAAATACTGACGGCAGTTTTTCTCATACCGCAAACGGTAGTGGTAATGACCAGATGTCCTCTGAGCAGGGCTTTTACGGTGTTGTTGCTGCCATTCGTGCTATTGAAGGAAAGAATAGTTTGTATCGCATGAGCGATTGCACCATCCGCGTTTCCGGCAATGCAGGCGTGGATACTATCGGCCTGCCCGGTAAGCACGCAGATGTGCAGAAAGTTCCCGTCACTGTACCCGGCACCACCTTTGCAGATATTACGAACCACGCAAACAAGACCGCAATCGAAGAACTGGCGGCAAGGGGCATTATTACCGGATATAACGCAACGAGCTTTGGTCCCAACGACACTATGACCCGCGCGCAGTTCGCTACTATCGTTGTTCGCGGTCTGGGCCTTCCTTTGATGAACACTAATACCTTCACCGATGTTAAGGCTGGCTCATGGTATGCCCCCTATGTTGGTACCGCTTACAGCTACGGCATTGTCAACGGCAGAACCGCAAACACTTTTGACCCTGAAGGCACTATCACCCGTCAAGAAGCCGCAGCCATGGTTGCACGTGCTGCCAAACTCTGCGGTATGGATACCGAACTGGAAACGTATGAGATCCTCAATGTTCTGGCTCAGTTTTTTTGTGTTGCTCCTGACATATCTGTAACCTCCTTGGTCGGAGCAACCGCCGGTACAGGATTGGTTGGTTCCATGGTAACATAACATTGTTCAGTTGTCACGCGCTTTGCCCCCTTTTCTCCATAATATTTCTGGAGGCGATGCGCTCCAGCTTGCGGACGAAATCCTCCGTCCCCTCATAGCTTCCGGTGACGGTGTAGAGCGTCCCGCCGATCTTTTCCCGAACAGTAAGCTCGGGTATCCAATATGCGGACAGGTTCCTCACATGGAGCTGCCCGCTTTCATCGATGTGATCGTATTTTTCGTTGGTCATAAGCATTCCTCCCTCAAAGTTCATATTCATGTTTCTTTTGCTTCTCCGGGCTGCGCTGACGGTCGTGCAGGACTGTATTCACC
>CDZO01040076.1_pt1 | contig 10087 bp, 10 predicted proteins | sample 480641 | NCBI WGS metagenome assembly CDZO01 (sample SAMEA3182088, study PRJEB8094) | gut metagenome | biome: human; feature: gut; material: Stool; isolation source: human stools | place: Canada | collected 2013-02-05
GTACATGCTCATGTGGTCGCCGTTGTAGGTGGCCCAGCCGAGGGCCAGCTCGCTCAAATCTCCGGTGCCGATCACAAAGCCGCCGTTCTTGTTGGCGTAATCCATCAATTCCAGCGTGCGCACACGGGCCTGGCAGTTTTCAAAGGTCACATCATAGGTGTGCGGGTCTTGGCCGATATCGGCAAAGTGGCTTTCCACCGTGTTGGTAATGTTGATTTCGGTAAAGCTGACGCCCAGTGCTTCGCACAGAATCTCCGCGTTGGAGCGGGTGCGCTTGGTAGTTCCAAAGCAGGGCATGGTAATGGCAATAATGTCCTTGGGGTCACGGCCCAGCACCTTGCAGGCGCGCACGGCAACCAGCAAAGCCAGGCAGGAATCCAACCCGCCGGAAATACCCACAACAGCGCACTTGGCGTGGGTGTGCTCCATACGCTTGGCAAGGCCCTCAGCCTGGATGCGCAAAATCAGCTCGCAGCGCTCGGCGCGAGCAGCATCATTCTGCGGCACAAATGGCGTGGGGGAAACAAACCGCGTCAGCGGTGCTTCTGCCACTTCCAAATCAAAGCTGATGGTTGTGTATCCGGCGGCATCCGGCACAAAGGTCGTGTTGCGGATACGCTCCTGCACCATGCGGCCAAGGTCCAGCTCGGTTGCGGCGGTACCGTTGGCGAAAGGCTCGGCCTCGCACAGCAGTGTACCGTTTTCCGCAATCAGATTGTGGGCGGCAAAGGTCATATCGGTGGTGCTTTCACCGTGCCCGGCGTCAGCATACACATAACCGCACAGCAGGCGGGCGCTCTGCCCAGCCACCAGCTCCCGGCGGTAGGCAGCTTTGCCTACCGTTTCATCGCTGGCAGAAAGGTTTGCAACCACCGTTGCCCCGGCCAGCGCATGGCTACAGCTGGGGGGCACAGGAGCCCAAAGGTCCTCACAGATTTCCACCCCAAGCACAAACTCCGGCATCTCGCGGCAGGCAAACAGCAGGTTGGTGCCAAACAGAGTGCGCTGCCCGGCAAAGGTGATTTCAAACGCATCTTTTGGGCCCGGCACAAAATGGCGGCGCTCGTAAAACTCGCCGTAATTGGGCAGGTAGGTTTTGGGTACAAGGCCCAACAGTTGCCCCTTGCAAACAACCGCTGCACAGTTGTACAGCTTGCCGTTATGGCGCACCGGCAGGCCAACCAACGTCACCACGTCCAGCTCTTTGCAGGCATCGAGAATCTGAATCAGCCCATCCTCGGCGCCGCGGCACAGTGTTTCCTGCAAAAACAGATCACTGCAGGTATAGCCGGTCAGGGTAAACTCCGGCAGGCAGAGCAGTTTGGTTCCGGCAACAGCCTGTGCGCGCATGGCGGCAATGATCTGCTGCGTATTGTAGGCACAGTCAGCAACATGCAGCGCAGGGCTGACGGCTGCTGTGTGCAAAAATCCGTATTTCATGGGTAGCCCCCCTTAATCATAATAAAATAGCACTGGTACCATGATAGCATAGCCACCCGGGAAAGGCAAGAAGCGGCGATTTACAAGATGACAAAATGTAATATATACTTGACATAATGTAAGGCACATGCTATACTGCAATCACAGCAGCAAAGCAAGGGGCTGCCACAAAAGGATGCAAGAAAAGGGGAGCCATATGCCCAAAAACCTGAAACTGAAAGCTGCCCGTGCCGAAAAAGATATGACACAGGCCGCTTTGGCCGAAGCCGTCGGCGTTTCGCGCCAGACCATCAACGCCATTGAAAAAGGGGAGTATAACCCCACCATCAACCTGTGCCGCGCGATCTGCAAGGCGCTTGGCAAAACATTGGATGACTTATTCTGGGAGGAACCATAAATGAAACAAAATATTTTCAGCAAAAAGAACCAGCTGGACGAAATGCAGGAACAGACCCTGCGCAAAATTGAAAGCCGTGGCTTCTGGCTGATGTGGTGTGGCCTGTTTGTCGTTATGACATTCCAACTTATGATGCAGGCGGACATCAGCCAGATGGCAGGGGAATGGATAGTGTTTATGGCCGCGTGCCTTTACACGCTGGAAGAATGCCTGCGCAATGGCATTTGGGACCGCCACATCAAGGCCAGCCTTAGCACCAGCATTGTGGGCAGCCTGGTCGGTGGTGTGCTTTCCGCAGTGGTTACGATGTTTGCGACCCATAGCCTGGCTGTTGCTGGTGTGACCGGCGTTATTACGGTCGTGTTCACCTTTACGCTGATGCAGGCGGCAATTTCGGAGTATAAAAAACGCCACCAGGAACTGGAAAACGCGCCGGAAGAAACTGATGAACAGAAATAAAAGCTGCCGGCAGTATGGTTTATGATAAGGCGTTTTTCTGCGCTGCAAAACGGATACGCTAAATAAGATGGCCGCAAAAGATAAACACAGCCAATCATCAAAATCAGAAAGCCAGAGCGGAACGGTTGTTTTCGGCCATTTGCTCTGGCTTTTTGCTGCCGGGCAGGTGCATTTTTATGCAGGGAATATCTCGTGTTCTATCCCTCGCCCTGGCTCCGCTGGATTTTATTTTGCGGGCGGGCTGTTAGCCACGGTACACTGCTTGCAAACAGTACAAAATTGTGGTAAGCTATTAACAAATATCACAACCATTCAATTCTGCCGGCTTACCCGGCAGCGGGAGGATAGAGCTATGGATGTACGCAACAGCATTGATGGTAGCCTGCAGATCTCCAATGAGGTCGTAGCCAAGATTGCCAAACTGGCCGCACTGGAAATTGATGGCGTGGCCGATGTTTCTTCCGGCAGCATGCAGAGCGTGCGCGGGTTGCTGAGCAAAGCCAGCCTGCAAAAGCCTGTTACGGTGGATTTAAGCGATGGCGTTGCTGTGGTGCAGGTGCATGTAATTGCCAAGTACGGCAGCAAAATCATGCCTGTCTGCGCCAAAGTGCAGGAAAACGTCAAGCAGACCATCCAGAATATGACCGGCATTACGGTTTCCCGTGTGGATGTGATCGTTGCCGGGCTGGAAGAGCCTGCCGCAGACCAGCATAAATAATTGAAAGATGGGAATAGTGACAATGGAACAGAATCTTACCCGCCGCGAAGCACGCGAAAATGCTTTTCTTGCGGCTTTTTCCGCAACCTTCCACCCGGATGATCCGCAGCCGGTGCTGCTGAACCAGCCCGAAAGCCACGAGCATCCGCTGGATGAGTTTTCCCTGCGCATTCTGCGCGATATGGAAGCCCATTCGGAAGAAATTGATGATGTGATCCGTGCAAACCTCAAAGGCTGGACCATTGCCCGCGTTCCGCGTGTCAGCCTGGTAGCCCTGCGTGTGGCCCTGGCTGAAATGATGTACGGCGAAGAAAAAAAGACCAGCGTTGCCATCAACGAAGCCGTTGAACTGGTCAAAAAGTATGGCTCTGACAAGGACTATCAGTTCGTCAACGGCCTGCTTGGCACCGTGGCACGGGCGCAGGATAAGCCCGCCGAAGAATGAGAACGCTGGGCATCGATACAAGCAATTACGCAACCTCTCTGGCCGTGTTTGACACAAACGCCGGAGAGGTTGTTTGCGATTGCAAACGCTTCCTTCCCGTGCGGGAGGGTCAACTGGGCCTGCGCCAGAGCGATGCGCTGTTCCACCATACCGCCGCCCTGCCGGAAATGCTGGCAGAACTGGGCCAAAAGGTGAACCTGACGCAGATCGAAGCTGTCGGCGTATCCGCCAGGCCCCGCCCGGTGGATGGATCCTATATGCCATGCTTTTTGGCGGGCGTCAGTGCGGCCACAGCGTTCTGCGCGGCCAAAGGCATTCCGCTGGTTCAAACGACCCACCAGCAGGGGCATATCTCCGCGGCCATTTTTGCGGCCAGCGGGGCAGACCTGTTCGGCAAAGAAGAGCTGGTGTTCCATGTGTCCGGCGGAACCACTGACCTTTTGCACTGCAAGGGGCCGGACAGCATTACCTGCATTGGCACCAGCAGCGACCTGTACGCGGGCCAGGCAGTGGACCGCCTTGGCGTGCGGCTGGGCTATGCGTTCCCGGCGGGTATCTATGTCAGCCAGCTGGCGGCAGCCTGCACCGAGAACATCAAACCCAAAGTCAGCGTGCGCGGCACAACCTGCAGCCTTTCCGGCTTGCAGAACCAGTGCGAAAAGCTGCTGGCAGAGGGCAAAAGCCCGGAATATGTCAGTAAGTACTGCCTGCTCTGCGTGGCAGAAACCCTGCGCCGCATGGCCGCCGCTGCCCTGGAGCGGAACCCCGGTCTGCCCGTGGTGTTTGCAGGCGGCGTGATGAGCAGCGAGATCGTGCGGGATTATATCACAAAACGGATGCAGTACGCCTATTTTGTGCCCGGCAAGTTTGCCAGCGATAATGCCATCGGCGTGTCCATCCTGGCGGCAAGGGAGATCAATGCATGGCCGAATACATCAATGTAACCACCCTGAACCTGCTGGCTAAACAGGTGCTGGAGCAGTGCGAACCACTGAATAACCTCATCGTCTGCGGCGAGGTTTCAAACTTTACGCGCCATTACAAAAGCGGCCACTGCTACTTTACCCTGAAAGATGAAAACGCCGCCATCAAGTGTGTGATGTTCCGAGATAAAGCGCGTCTGTTGGGCTTTGCGCCGGAAAACGGCATGCTGGTGCTGGCGTATGGCCGGGCAACGCTGTATGAGCGGGACGGCGCATTCCAGCTGTATTGTGATTATATGCGTCCCTTTGGTGCCGGTGCGGCCCAGATGGCCTTTGATGCGCTGAAGAAAAAGCTTTCTGCCGAAGGCCTGTTTGATGCTGACCACAAACGCCCGCTGCCGCCTATGCCGCAGTGTATCGGGCTGGTCACATCCAAAACCGGTGCGGCATTGCAGGATGTGATCCACATCATCACGCGGCGGTGGCCGATGGTCAAACTGCTGCTGGCCCCCGTCAGTGTGCAGGGGCTGGAAGCGGAAAAGAGCATTGTGGATGGCATCCGCCGCCTGGATGCAGACCCGCGCCCGGATATAATTTTAATCACCCGCGGCGGCGGTAGCAAAGAGGATTTGTGGGTGTTCAACAGTGAGCGCATTGCCCGCGCAGCCTATGCCTGTAAAAAGCCAGTCGTTTCTGCGGTCGGGCATGAAATTGATACCACAATTCTGGATTATGTGGCTGACCTGCGTGCTCCTACACCTTCCGCAGCGGCGGAACTCTGCGTGCCGGCTCAGGCACAGGTGCGGCACGAAATATTCATTTTACAACAAAATATTCAAAAAAATATACAGTCCCGCCTGGAAATGTGCTATAATAAATTCAACATCATTTCCCCGGCTGCAGCTATGCAGAACGAAAAAACAGGAATTGACGCCCGTGCGCAGCTTTTGCGGCAAGCGACAGCACAGATACAGGCCGTTGCAGCCCAAAAGGCAGCTGCCTGCACCCAGGGGCTGCACACCGCTGCTGCGGTGGCAGCGTCACTGAATCCATATGCAGTCCTTGCACGCGGCTATACCATGGTCGCGGATGCCCGCGGCCGCTGCCTGACAACAGAACATCTGAAGCCGGGGCAGAAGATCACTGTTATCGGCAGCAATGCAGCCGCACAGTGTACGGTGGATGCCGTGGCACCCACTCAGGGGAACCCTGAAAAGGAGCAAACCGATGAGAGCACCTAAAACCTTTGAAGAAGGGCTCCAGCGCCTGCAGGAGCTTTTGGCAAAAATGCAGGATGAAACCACAACGCTGGACCAATCCGTTAAACTGTATGCCGAAGCTGCCCAGCTGATCCAGTACTGCAACACGGCGCTGGACAAGGCAAAATTACAGATCGAAGAGATCGACGCATCGCTGGCACAGCCCGGCGCGGATGAGTGAACCCGCAGGATAAGGAGGCTTTTCCCCATGGAACAGGAACGTTATCAACAGCAGTATAAAGCCTTTGTGCAGCAGGCGGAGCAGCGCCTGAACGAACTGTGCGATGTTTATCTGCCGGTAAAAGCCCAAATCAGCCAGGCAGCGCGTTACAGCCTGCTGGGCGGCGGCAAGCGTGTGCGCGCCGTGCTGGTGCTGGCTGCCTGCCAGCTGGCGGGCGGCGATACCGCAGCTGCAGCCGACTATGCCGCGGCGCTGGAAATGCTGCACTGCTATTCCCTGATTCACGATGACATGCCCTGCATGGATAATGATGATTACCGCCGCGGCCGCCTGAGCTGCCATAAGCAATATGGCGAAGCAACCGCCCTGCTGGCGGCGGATGCTCTGGTTACAGCAGCCTTTGAAGCTGTTGCCAACGCGCCGACCCACCCCCAAAGCCGGGTGCAGGCGGCGGCCCACCTGGCCAAAGCAGCCGGGGCACGCGGTATGTTGTATGGCCAGGAACTGGATAAGCGTTACGAAACCGTGCACGCCAGCGAAAGCGAGCTGCTGGAACTGCATGCCCACAAGACCGGCGCATTGATTATTGCCGGTGTGGACCTTGGCTGCGATGCCGCTCAGGCGGACGATGCCCTGTGCACTGCCCTGCAGCATTATGCCGCGGAGCTGGGGCTGGTGTTCCAGATCGTGGATGATATTTTGGATGTGACCGCCACGACGGAAGAACTGGGCAAGCCTGTTGGCAGCGATGCCGAAAACGACAAAACGACCTTTATCACCCTGTATGGGCTGGAAGGTGCCCGCAGCCTGGCAAAGCAGCATAATGATGCTGCCCTGGCTGCCCTGGCAGATCTTGGCCCGGAAGCAGACTTTTTGCGCGAGATGGCAGTGGAGCTGCTGACCCGCAGCAAGTAACATATTACAGCAGGGCAGGCGGTGCGGCCCACTGCCCGGCAGCTTTGCCGGGAACCCGCCTGTTTGGCCCGGTGTGAGGAGAAAACTACCATGATGACGCTTTTGCGCGAAGCGCTGAGCTGGAATTATGTGCTGGTAACGGCGGTCATCAGCTCGCTGCTGGCACAGTTCACCAAAGTGATTCTGAACCTGATTATCCTTGGCAAATTTATCCCGGAACGCCTGTGGGGCGCAGGGGGCATGCCCAGTGCACACTCCGCAACGGTATGTGCGCTGTTGGTTGCCACCGGGCGCTACTGCGGCACAGGCTCCACGGAGTTTGCCCTGGCGCTGGTTTTGGCCATTATTGTAATGTATGACGCAATGGGTGTGCGCCGGGAAACGGGCGAGCAGGCCAAGATTCTGAACCGCATGCTGAGCGAATGGATGGATCGTGAATCAGATGCCATGCCCTTTTTGGGAGATAAAAAACTGAAAGAAATGGTGGGTCATACCCCTATCCAGGTTCTTACAGGTGCCATTTTTGGTATTGCTGTTGGCCTTTTGATGCCAATGGTGTAAAAACAGAGCAAACGAGGTATGTGATCATGAAATATCCTTATCTGGATAAAATCCAGAAAAACGGGGATGTAAAAAAACTGCCGCAGCAGGAACTTCCGCTTCTGTGTGAGGATATCCGCAATTTTTTGATTGAAAGTGTTTCCTCTACCGGCGGGCACCTTTCGTCCAACTTGGGAGTGGTGGAACTTACGGTGGCTTTGCACCGTGCGCTGACTCTGCCGCAGGATAAAATTTTGTTCGATGTCGGTCACCAGTGCTATACCCACAAGCTGCTGACCGGCCGCCGGGAGGGCTTCGCTCATCTGCGCCAGGTGGACGGTCTTTCGGGCTTTCCCTCCCCGCAGGAAAGCGACTGTGATACCTTTATTGCGGGGCACGGCAGCACGGCGCTTTCCACCGCCATCGGTGTGGCACGCGCCAAAAAGCTGAAAAAAGAACCCGGCAAGGTCGTTGCCATCATCGGGGATGGCGCGTTCACCGGCGGCATGGTCTATGAGGGCATGAACAACGTCAGCAACCTGAACAACCTGATTGTGGTGCTGAACGATAACAAAATGTCCATCTCCAAAAATGTCGGCCAGATGGCAAATTATCTAACCAAACTACGCACAGACCCAAAGTATTTCCGGGTTAAGGCTCATATGGAAACCGCGCTGGGGTGTATCCCCGCAGTGGGCACTGCTCTGGTAGAGGTGCTGCAGGAAGGGAAAAAGATCATCCGCCGCGGCATCTACCACTCCACAATGTTCGAGGAAATGGGGTTCCAGTACGTTGGCCCGGTGGATGGCCACGATGTTACCGAGCTGACCCGGATCTTTACCAACCTGCAGGAACAGTATTCCCCGGTGTTTTTGCATATTGTCACCCAAAAGGGTAAGGGCCTGAAACCGGCGGAAGAAAATCCCGGCGAGTTCCACAGCGTTTCCGCGTTTGATCTGGATCACCTGACAAATCCGGAAATGTCGCCCAAAGATTCTTTCTCCAACCGTTTCGGCAACAAGCTGGCGGCCCTGGGCAAGGAAGTGCCTAACCTGTGTGCCATTACGGCAGCTATGAAATACGGCACTGGCCTGAACTTCTTCTACCGCGCCATTCCGGAACGCTTTTTTGACGTTGGCATGGCGGAAGAGCACGCCGTAACCTTTGCGGCGGGCCTTGCCAGCCAAGGCATGCTGCCGGTTGTGGCTATCTACTCCACCTTCTTCCAGCGCGCTTATGACCAGATGATTCATGATGTGAACCTGATGCATCTGGATGTGCTGTTTGCCGTGGACCGTGCTGGCCTTGTGCCGGGCGATGGCGAGACCCACCAGGGCATTTATGATACTGGCTATTTCAGCCAAATCGGCATCCCGGTGTATTCTCCGTGCAACTATGCGGAACTGGAATACTGGCTGGAAGCACTGGTCAAAACCATGCGCGGCCCCCGCGCCATCCGTTATGCCCGCGGAGAAGAAAAGCCGGCTCTGGCGGCCCTTGGATGCACCGGCAAACCCTATGATATGCTGTGCGGTGCGGACAAGGCCGATACCGTTCTTGTCAGTTATGGCGCTGAAACCGAGGAGATTCTTGCCGCGGCGGAACTGCTGCGCCACCAGGGAATGGCAGCGGACTGCTGTAAGCTGGTGCAGGTTTATCCCTTGCCGGATGGTCTCTGCCGCCAACTTTCCAACTATAAAACCATCCTGTTTGCAGAGGAATCCGTGGCAACGGGCGGTATTGGCCAGCAGCTTTGCACTGCCCTGCAGGCAGCAGGCTGGCAGGGCCGCTTTATCCTGCGCGGGGTAGATAACACCCATCTGCTGCACGCCACAGTGCCGCAGCTGCGCCGGGACCAGGGCTTGGATGCTCATACTCTGGCCCAGGATGTGTTGGCCCGTAACTGAAATAAGTGAACCGAAAGGTTGTTCATCAATGAAAATTCGTCTGGATCAATACCTTTGCCAAAACGGCTATGCCCAAAGCCGGGAGCGCGCCAAAGCACTGATCATGTCCGGTATTGTCTTTGTCAATGAGCAGAAAGTGGACAAAGCCGGTGAAATGATTGCTGAGGACGCCAAAGTGGAAGTGCGCGGCCATGATATCGGTTACGTCAGCCGCGGCGGCCTCAAGCTGGAAAAAGCCATGCAGGTGTTCCCCATGCGGCCGGATGGCAAGGTCTGCATGGATATTGGCGCATCGACAGGCGGCTTTACCGACTGTATGCTCAAAAATGGTGCAGTCAAAGTGTACGCCGTGGATGTGGGCTATGGCCAGCTGGCGTGGAGCCTGCGCACCGATGAGCGCGTGGTCAATATGGAGCGCACAAACATCCGCAATGTTACCCCGGATATGTTGGGGGACAAAATCGCGTTTTTCAGCGTGGATGTTTCCTTTATCTCGCTCAAACATATCTTCCCGGTGGTGGATACTATCTGTACGCCGGATGCTGTCGGCGTCTGTCTGGTGAAGCCCCAGTTTGAAGCCGGACGCGAAAAAGTAGGTAAAAAAGGCGTTGTGCGGGAACCCGCTACCCATGCCGAGGTACTACATATGGCGCAGGGTTACGCCATGGCGAACCACTTTACCCCGGCGGGACTGGATTTTTCGCCCATTAAGGGGCCGGAGGGCAACATTGAATTTTTGATGTATGTCCAGCACAGCCAGAATCCGCAGCCGCTGCCCGAAGGCCTGATCGAACAGACGGTTGCCAACGCTCACGCGGCGCTGGATAAAGCCCCCAACCTGCACTGAACCTTAAAAGCTGCGTTCCTGTTACTTTGGGCAATACCGCATAATTCTAAGTGCCG
>CDZO01010312.1_pt1 | contig 9647 bp, 9 predicted proteins | sample 480641 | NCBI WGS metagenome assembly CDZO01 (sample SAMEA3182088, study PRJEB8094) | gut metagenome | biome: human; feature: gut; material: Stool; isolation source: human stools | place: Canada | collected 2013-02-05
TGACAGGTATTGCCGCCAGTGCGCTCGGTGCTACCATTGTGAGCAGTTCCAACAGTGTCGTTTCCAATTCCAATCAGGCAAAGGACATTCATTTTAACCTGTTCGCCCAGCCAAACGGCGGTCGGCTGCTTGCTGTTTTGCTTGTCGGCATTGGTCTGTGGGCAATCCTCCAACTGATCGTGGGCGGTGCAGTTCAACTGGGATATGCTCATTTTAATCTGAACCTTGTATATGGAAATGATGCTGCCATCTCGGACTTGTTCTCTCAGAAAGACCGTCTGTGGGATGGCTTCTGCATGAAATTCCTGCAGGGTCTGTACATCGCCCTCTGGTCGCTGCTGTTGGTGATTCCGGGAATCGTGAAAACATACAGCTATGCGATGACACCTTACATCATGTCCGAGCATCCTTCGTTGACTGCAAATGAAGCGATCACAGAATCCCGGCGAATCATGAATGGCAACAAATGGCGGCTGTTCTGTCTGGATTTCAGCTTCATTGGCTGGGAGTTGCTCTGTTCGTTGCCACTGTATGCCGGGGGTTTTCTGGTTCTCAAATATTTCACCGGTTCAGAGGCTATGGCGATTTCTCTTTTTCTTCTGCTGACAATTCCATTGAGCATTGGCTTCTTTTTTGTACGTCCCTATGAGGAAGCTGCATGGGCCACTTTCTACCGCGATATTATCGCAGCACCTACCGAACCGGATGAAGCATACTGACTTTTATGCTATTTCTCAGATGTGACCGGATTTTCGAGGTGATCTGCGTATGGAGAAGAAACCTGACCGTTCCGAAATAATTACAACGACCCTCTTATTTGCTTTAACGCTGGTCCTTATCGTATTAAAAGTAACGAAAGTGTTTTCATTGCCTTGGTTGTGGGTGCTGGGTCCGCTTTGGCTTGGTACATATCGATACCGCGACTAGGGCTGCTTGCGCTGGGAGATTTCTCCCAGCGTTTTTTTTCCCTCGGAGATGCTGAGATATTGGTCGATCTCCATGATGCCCTCCCCGCTGATTTCCACCAGATCTTCAAAGGGCACCACGGTGTCGCCCACTTGCAAGGTGCGGAACACCGGGTCGATGCGGTCTGCTTTTCCGGTCAGTGTGATGTAGTTACCCACTGCTGGAACCTCCGGGTGGGCGGTGTCTTCCTTGAAGTAGCGCACCGTGATGGTCATGCCCTTGGTGACCTGCATCTGTAGGAAAGTTCTCGGAGGTGACTTTTCTGACGTTATTACCCAATGGCATTCAATGGGCCGATAGGTAGGCAACGAAAACAGCCCAAAGACAACCATCTTTTTGAGAATGCGAACGATACGCAGCAAGTGACGACGAGGTGTATAATTGCGCCCTATTTCATAGGGGGTTCGGAACGTTCTGCTTTTCGTGAACGTCATGCACCATCTTTGCAAGAGCCAGTACAACTTCCGGTTGGCGGAATGAGATCTTCAGCAGTTCCATCACCTGATCATCGGTCAGTTCTCCCGGACAGACCAGAAAACTTTCAAGCATCAGTATCGCTTATCTCTGTATTATTTCTCTCAGTCTTATTACATCGTAGTTTGGCCGGGTCTTGAAGCGTATTCTGGACGACTCCAGAATCGTCATTATCACGATTCAGAAAGCGTAGTTTTGACGATTCTGACGAAAAATTCTTCACATAGATGAGATCGGGCTTGCCCAGCCCCCTCCGTTTGCGTTCAATCAGGCCGTACTCTTCAAGTTCTCGCAGCAGCTTGGTCGCCTTTTTATCGGCACAGCCCAGTGAATCCTGCACTTCCTGCACGGTATAGATGATGAACACCCGCCCAGCCTTGTCCAACCAACCATTCCGGGCTGACAGGCTCATGCGGTCAAGCAGGATACCGTACAGCGTTTTGGCATCTGTGGAAAGCGGTTGGAAGCGGCTGTCATGAAACAACAGCTTGGGAATCCGGTAGAAGGAGAACAGCTCGCTGGACTGCCCATAGAAGTAATCAAGGTCTGCGGTTCTTGTCGGCTTTCTTTCGGGCATAGAGAATATCCCATTTTTCAGGTGTGGAACGGAATACATTGACCTGCTTCTTATAAGGGCAGTGGGCATACAGGCAGGTGCGGAACTTGAAATCGGGCCGATAGTACGGACACAGCTTGCAGCTGTCCGGGGCACGGTCAGAACCTTCGCCAGCGGCGATCACATGGTGCATGGAGTGCTGAACATGGCGCAGGGCTTCGTTTCGCTTGTGGCTCACTTGGCATCACCTCGTTTCTCTAGCGGTGTCATCAGGTCTTTGTAACAGGGAACCAGCACACAGGGCTTTGCCCGCTTGTAGGGGCACCCTTCGCACTTGCTGGGGCCTTTGGGCGGCTCAATCAGATAGTAGCAGTTCTCTTTGCCGAGAACACAGCCCTTCTTTCGATTCTTCCAGAAGAAGCAGTGCCGGCAATCTGCCGGGCGGGAAGCATGGTAGCGGATACCGTCCATCGTGACGGTCAGAACTTTTTTCATCGGTAAACCCTCCTTTGACGGATTCGGGAAGTTCAGCCCGAAAACAAAAAAGCGCGTTCCTCTTTCTGTTCCGAGAGAACAGCGAGTGAACGCGCTATGTATGGAGAAAAGTGTTTTACACGGTTTCGGGCAGGAATGTGGAAAATAGATTTACACAGTTTATCTTGTATTTACATGGATTTACAGGAAAGCGGCTACCAATTTTAGCAGAGAGCCGGAAAACAGAGTTCAAAAGGTGCTTTATGGGGCTTCATTAGCTGGAAACCTGATTTTATTAGCTGGAACTGAAAATTCTGCTAATGGCATTAGCTGGCTAATTTTGGTGATAGGTTCAAAATGAAAAATGCGAAGATCGTCTTTCACATGGAAAAATGACCTTCGCATTTTCTTAAAGGGATACCCCAGACAGGATTCGAACCTGCGGTCTCCTCCTTAGGAGGGAGGCGCTTTATCCAGCTAAGCTACTGAGGCATATTATGTATTATCGTTGATTTTTTGAAATTCAACGCGCTTGGAAACGAATATGCAGAATGATTTCTACACCGAAGTGACCGACTGCATTGCAACCGGGACGATGGTAAAGTTGTTGCATCAAGATTTGTTGGGAAAATCTCGATCCCCAGTCTCGCTTTTGATTAGAGCAATCACTTCTGCCCCCAAGGTATCAGGTTGACCGAATTCTTAGGAGGCTTGCGCTCTATCCATCTGAGCTACGGAGACGAATGCCCTATTATAATACAGCATTTTGCGGATAAAATCAAGTTGAACCGGAGGGCAAAATGGTGTATGCTATAGAGGAAATGAAAATAGCCGCGGCAGGCTTTGCCGCGTGCGGAGGAACTTATGGAAAAGGCAAAAGGGAAAAAGCTGTTTTACCGCCCGGCGGGCAAGCGCAAGGGAATGTATACGCCTACGCAGATCATCTGTGTGAGCTTTGTCATCGTGATCGCGCTGGGCACCTTTCTGCTCAGCCTGCCTGTTGCCAGCAAGCACGGGCGGCTGGATGTACTGGATGCCATGTTCACCGCCACAAGCGCTACCTGCGTTACTGGTCTGATTGTGCGGGATACCTGGACCCAGTTCACCTACTTTGGGCAGGCGGTGATCCTGCTGCTCATTCAGGTGGGTGGTCTGGGGTTGGTCACCCTCACCAGCTTCTTCGCGCTGGCTATGCGGCGGCGCATGGGCTTCCGCGATCTGCGGCTGCTGGGAGAAAGCGTCTCAGCGGACGGATATGCGCAGGCCAAGGACGTGCTGAAGATCGTGGTGGGACTGGCTGGCCTGTTTGAAGGCATTGGCATTGTGCTGCTACTGTTCGCCTTTGTGCCGCAGTTCGGGCTGGAAGGCATCTGGGTGAGCGTGTTCACGGCCATCTCGGCTTTCTGTAACGCGGGCTTTGATCTGTTTGGCCGGTTCGGCCAGTATTCCTCACTGGCACCCTATGTGAACAATTACTATGTTCAGGCCGTTGTGATGTTCATGATCATCTCCGGCGGTCTGGGTTTCATGGTATGGGTGGAGATCGGTCAATACCGCAAAAAGCACCGGCTTTCCCTGCAGGCCAAGGTGGTGCTGAGCTTCTCGGTGATCCTGTGGCTCGGCGGCGCGGCGCTCATCGCGCTGATGGAGTGGAACAATGCTGCCAGCATGGGCGGGCTCTCTGTGCCCGGCAAGCTGATGGCGGCACTGTTCCAGTCGGTGTCCACTCGTACTGCGGGCATGAATACCATCGACCTTGCGGCCTGCGGCCCCATCACCAAACTGCTGATGAGCGCGCTGCAGTTCATTGGTGCGGCACCCGGTTCCACCGGCGGCGGCGTGAAGGTGACTACGTTCGCCGTCATCATCCTGACGATCCGCAGTGTGGCTCAGGGCCGCGACGACTGTGTGATCGCAGAGCACCACATCGAGTCCAAGACGGTTTATCGTGCTTTGACCATTATCGTGCTCGGCGGGCTGGCGGCGGTTGGCTCGGCCGTGGTGGTGTTCTATAACACCTCGGACGCGGTGTCGGTCATTGACGCTATTTTCGAGTCCTGCTCTGCCTTTGGCACAGTTGGCCTTTCGGTGGGCGTTACCGCTCAGCTGAACCGGGGCGCAAAGATCCTGTATATGCTGGTCATGTTCATGGGCCGTGTCGGCCCGGTGTCGCTGGCCATGAGCCTGACGGCAAAGCCGGATGACAACAAACGGAAGATCATGCCGGTGGGGCATATCAACGTTGGTTAAACGATTTTGAATGCCCTCCTAGAGTTGCGGCTCCCAGCATCCACTTCATGCCTTGAGCGGCATTCGTGTCTTGCTGGCCGCGGCCCCAACAACTCCTCCCTGCTTCTGCCGCAGGCAGCGGTCGTCGTCGTTGTACTCTGGGCATGTTCGGTGGAATTTGATTTTTATTTTTCGCATTTGTCGCAGCCCTGACGCTTGTCAGGGCGAATCCCTTCCATCTGCTAACGCAGACCGCTCGCCTGCTTGAAAGCCCCACTGGGGCTTTCATTGCTACGCAACCGCAGGGCTGCTCCAAATGCATTTTCACGAGTGGAGTCGTAGAGATAAGCGTCAGAGTATAACAAAAGTGGGTGCTATCCGAAAATAGCACCCACTTTTTTGTATATTGAAAAATAAAATTTACTCTGCGTACAGCTTTATGATGTTCAGCAAGATCTCAGTGCAGCGGTCCATGCGCTCAGCGGTGATGCACTCGCATACGCCGTGGAAATTGAAGCCGCCGGTGCCCAGATTGGGGCAGGGCAGGCCTTTCCAGCTCAGCATAGCACCGTCGGTGCCGCCGCGCACCGGAATTTCCTCCGGTTCCAGCCCGGCCATGCGGGTGGCCTTGCGGGCGGTCTCTACTAAGTGGAAATGCGGCTTGATTTTTTCCAGCATGTTGCGGTAGCTGTCCTTGATCTCCACGGTCACGGTGCCTTCGCCGTACTTTCCGTTCAAAAATTCGGCAATATCCAGCATGTTGTCCTTCTTGAACTGCAGCTTTGAGGCATCGTGGTCGCGCAGGATGTAGCCCAGCTTTGCGGTGGTCACATCGCCGTACATCTGGCACAGGTGGTAGAAGCCCTGACGGCCCTCGGTAGTCTCCGGCCGGGCTGTGACGGGCAGAGCACCGTGGAACTCCATTGCTACGTTGGAAGCGTTGATCATGGTGTCCTTGGCGGTGCCCGGGTGCACCGAGAAGCCGCGGATGGTCACGGTGGCGGAAGCGGCGTTGAAGTTCTCGTACTCAATGGAACCGGCATCGCCGCCGTCCACCGTATAGGCAAAGTCGGCACCGAAGCCCGGAATATCGAACAGCTCTGCACCCTCGCCGATCTCTTCATCCGGAGTAAAGGCGATACACAGCTTGCCGTGGGGCAGGCCTTTTTCCTGAATGGTCTCAACAGCGGTCAAAATTTCGGCAATACCGGCCTTATCGTCGGCACCCAGCAGGGTGGTACCGTCTGAGGTGATGAGGGTCTCGCCCTTCATGGAAGTAAGGAAGGGGAACACAGAGGGCTTCATCACCATGCCGGTGGCGGGCAGAGTTACGTCGCCGCCGTTGTAGTTTTCCCACACAACGGGCTGCACATTCTCACCGCTGGCATCGTCGGCAGTGTCCATGTGGGCGATCAGGCCCAGAGCGTGTTGATTCTCACAGCCGGGCGTGGCAGGCAGGGTGCCATAGACGTAGCAGTGCTCGTCCACATGGGCATCCTCCATGCCAAGGGCCTTCATCTCCTCCACCAGCTGGCGGGCAAGGTCAAACTCCCGTTCAGCGGAAGGGTGCGTACCGGAGTTTTCGTCCGAGGTGGTATGCACCCGGACATAATTCAAAAGCCGTTCATAAGCGCGCATAAGGCACACTCCTTTTATATTTCAGTGATGTATACTTCCCAGTCCCTTTATCATACCCTCTTTTCCGACAATTTACAACTGTTTTGCGCGCATTCATATGGAAAGATGAATCCTCATTTTTAAGGTGAACAAAATTCATGCAGTAAAATGCATCCATCTGTGCAGAACGTGCTACAATAGGTACAAAATAAGCCGGGAGGGAAGTTTTATGGCAACAAAAGTCTTTTTTTACACCCTGCGCCCCTACGATGAGCTGGGCATCGCGCAGCGGCTGGCACCGCAGCTGGACGTTGAGTTTGGCTCTACGCAGGAGTATCCCACGCTGGAAAACGCTGAACTGGCAAAGGGCTATGATGCCGTGTCGGTAACGCCCTGTGATATGAGCGCGCCCATGGTCAAGCGGTTTCACGAGCTGGGCGTAAAGTCCATCTGCTGCCGTTCCATCGGCTATGACCACGTAGACCGCGAGACGGCCCGGGAACTGGGCATGAAGGTGGCCAATGTGGACTACCCGCCAAACGGCGTTGCAAACTTTGCCATTATGCTCATGCTGATGAGCCTGCGCAAGGCAGGGCACATCCTCAAGCGCGGCGAAGCGCAGGACTACTCCCTGCAGGGAAAAATCGGCCGCGATATTTCCACCTGCACTGTGGGTGTGATCGGTACGGGCCGCATTGGCCGCACGGTGCTGCAGCATCTGTCCGGCTTTGGCTGCCGCCTGCTGGCCTACGACCTGTACCCCAACGACGAGGTAAAGAAGATCGCCGAGTATGTGCCGCTGGAGACCCTGCTGGCGGAAAGCGATGTCATCACTCTGCACACCAACGCTACGGAGGAGAATCACCATCTCATCGACACCAAAGCAATTGAGAGCATGAAGCCGGGCGTGACCATCATCAACACCGCCCGCGGCAAGCTGATCGACAGCGATGCACTGATCGCCGGGCTGGAAAGCAGCAAGATTGGCGCGGCGGGCCTGGACGTGCTGGAAAATGAGAACGGCCTGTACTATTATAATCGCATGGGCGATGTGATCCCGAACCCGGAGCTGGCGGCTCTGCGCAGCATGCCCAATGTGATCCTGACCGACCACACGGCTTTCTACACCCACGAGGATGTGGAGAGCATGGTGCGCGGTGTGCTGGAAAGCGCGGTTGCCTTTGAAAAAGGCCAGCCCACCCGGCATGATGTGACGGACCTTTGATTTGTCCGGCAGACGATTTTGAATGGCCACTGTTGCATTCTGGCCATCTTCAACGGAAACAGTATTTCTGAATAGAGCAGATCCCGGCAGACTGCGGTCTGCCGGGATCTGCATTTTCACGGGAGGGGGTGCAGCGGAAAATGGCATTCCGTTTGTTTGAAGCATCTGCCGGTTGGGACCCTTCCGGTGAAAAAGGGATTCCTGAAAATCCGCAGATTTTCAGGAATCCCCAATAAAAAATAATTATTCCGCTAAAAATGCTCAGAGCAAAGCGGAGAGCATTCAAATGGTAATCAACCCAGACTGATGCCCATGCGGCGGGCGACGGTGAGCAGGTCGCAGTTCTCCGGCACGTTGCGGGTCTTGCCTGCAATGTCGGCCAGACGGTTCTCGGTGACATGGCGGTTCACCATGGCAACGGTCACGCCGTAGCGCTCGATCTCCACCAGCTTTGCCGCATAGCTGCCGAACTGGGTGGCCAGCACACGGTCGTAGGCGCTGGGGCTGCCGCCGCGCTGCATGTGGCCCGGGATGCACACACGGGTCTCCATGCCGGTTTTTTTCTGCACGGCCTGTGCAATGCGGTTGGTGGCGGTGGTGCCAAAGCCTGCCTCGGCGCGCTTTGCCATCCATTCCTTGCGCTTCATGCCGGCTTCCTCGCAGTTGATGGCACCCTCGGCCACAGCGATGATGGAGAAGTTGGAACCCTTCTTTGCGCGGCGTTCCACGGCAGAGCACACACGGTCGATATCATAGGGCTGTTCCGGCAGCAGAATAATATCTGCACCACCTGCAATGCCGGAGTACAGCGTCAGCCAGCCTGCCTTGTTGCCCATGATCTCAATGCACATCACGCGGCTGTGGCTGCCTGCGGTGGTGTGGATGCGGTCGATCACATCGGTGGCAATGTCCACGGCGGTGTGGAAGCCGAAGGTTACGTCGGTACCATAGATATCGTTATCAATGGTCTTGGGCAGGCCGATGATGTTCAGACCCTCCTGCGAGAGCAGGTTTGCGGTTTTGTGGGTGCCATTGCCGCCCAGGCACAGCAGGCAGTCCAGCTTGGCTTCCTTGTAGGTCTTTTTCATGGCGGCAACTTTATCAATGTTGTCGTCCTCCACCACACGCATCATTTTAAAGGGGGTGCGCTTGGTGCCCAGAATGGTGCCGCCCAGCGTCAGGATGCCGCGGAAATCGTCCTCGCACATCTCCTTGTAGTCGCCGTTGATCAGGCCGCTGTATCCGTTCAGGATGCCAATGATCTCCACGTTATCGCCCATGCGGGCATACAGTGCTTTTGCTACGCCGCGGATGGTGGCGTTCAGACCCGGACAGTCGCCGCCGGAGGTCAGGATTCCAACACGTTTTTTCATTCAAAAGCCCTCTTTCATTTGGTATTCAGCGCCGCGCGTTCTGCCTTTCAAAGTCAGTCTGCCCGGAGACCTACCTGTTTATAGTATAAGATTATTCCGGATGGGGGCCGCTGTCAAGAGAAGCGCAGAAAATTTACACGCTTCCACGGTGCATTTCTGCGGGCAGGAGAACAGCGGGAAAACTTTTGCAGAAAAAATAAAAAAATGGTTGACAAGCGCGGGCCTTTTGAGTATAATATCCCTTGTCAGCAGCGCACGGCGCGGCAGACAAACTGAATAATGGGGATTTGCATAGTGGTAGTGCGGTAGACTCTGACTCTACTTGTGGGAGTTCGATTCTCTCATCCCCAACCAAGAAAACCGCAGTCTCAACTGGCTGCGGTATTTTCGGGGCATAGCGCAGTTGGTAGCGCGCCTCGTTCGGGACGAGGAGGCCGTGGGTTCAAATCCCGCTGCTCCGACCAAAAAGAACCAGTACACATTCGTGTACTGGTTCTTTTTTGTCTCCGCGCGGGATTTGAACAGGGCGGCGGTGCGAAGCACCGCAAACAAAGCCATAGTATGGCTTTGTTTAGCCCGCGGGTCCCAACCGGTAGGAATGTCTAACAAGGTGCATGCTGCTAACACATTCGTGTACTGGTTCTTTTTTGTGTCTCCGCGCGGGATTTGAACAGGGCGGCGGTGCGAAGCACCGCAAACAAAGCCATAGTATGGCTTTGTTTAGCCCGCGGGT
>CDZO01017866.1_pt1 | contig 9623 bp, 4 predicted proteins | sample 480641 | NCBI WGS metagenome assembly CDZO01 (sample SAMEA3182088, study PRJEB8094) | gut metagenome | biome: human; feature: gut; material: Stool; isolation source: human stools | place: Canada | collected 2013-02-05
ACCAAGTACGCACGTCAGTCCGGTGGTAAGGGCCAGTATGGTCACGTTAAGATCAAGATTGAGCCCAACCCGGGTAAGGGTTATGAGTTCGTCAACGGTATTGTTGGCGGCGCTATCCCGAAGGAATACATCCCCGCTGTTGACAACGGTATCCAGGGCGCGATGAAGTCCGGCATTCTGGCTGGCTATCCCGTTGTGGATGTCAAGGTCACTCTGTGGGACGGCTCCTATCATGAAGTTGACTCCTCTGAAATGGCGTTCTCCATCGCCGGCTCCATGGCATTCAAGGATGCTATGAAGAAGGCTGATCCCGTCATTATGGAGCCCATCATGAAGGTTGACGTTGTTGTTCCTGACGAGTATATGGGCAACGTCATTGGCGACTTGAACAGCCGCCGCGGCGCGATCCAGAACCAGGAATCCACCGATGGCACTGCCCGTGTCACCGCTATGGTTCCTCTGTCCGAGATGTTCGGTTACGCTACTGACCTGCGTTCCAAGACCCAGGGCCGTGGCCAGTACTCCATGGAGCCGGCTGATTACCAGCAGGTTCCCAAGAGTGTTGCAGATAAGATCATGACCGAGCGCAATAAGGGCTGATTCTGCACAAATTCGCGCAAAATACTTGATTTTTCTTGAAAAATCTAGTATGATAGCCTTACAACAGGCTATTTTATCTGTTTGAATTAAAGGAGGATACTTCCAATGGCTGAAAAGGAAAAATTTGACCGCTCTTTGGAGCATGTCAACATCGGTACCATCGGTCACGTTGACCACGGCAAGACCACTCTGACTGCCGCTATCACCAAGGTTCTGGCTCTGAAGGGCGACGCCGATTTCATGGATTACTCCAGCATCGATAAGGCTCCTGAAGAGAAGGCTCGTGGTATCACGATCAATACCGCTCACGTTGAGTACCACACCGCGAAGCGTCACTATGCCCACGTTGACTGCCCGGGCCATGCTGACTACATCAAGAACATGATCACCGGTGCTGCTCAGATGGACGGCGCTATCCTGGTTGTTGCTGCAACCGATGGCCCGATGCCGCAGACCCGTGAGCACATCCTGCTGGCTCGTCAGGTTGGCGTGCCCAAGATCGTTGTGTTCCTGAACAAGTGCGATATGGTTGACGACGAAGAGCTGCTCGACCTGGTCGAAATGGAAGTTCGCGAACTGCTGGACAGCCAGGATTTCGATGGCGACAACACCCCGATCATCCGTGGTTCCGCTCTGAAGGCTCTGGAGAGCACTTCCAAGGATCCCGATGCTCCGGAATACAAGTGCATTTGGGAGCTGATGGACGCTGTTGATAGCTACATCCCGACTCCGGACCGTGCTGCTGATAAGCCGTTCCTGATGCCCGTTGAGGACGTTATGACCATCTCCGGCCGTGGCACCGTTGCTACCGGTCGTGTTGAGCGTGGTACTGCTCATGTCGGCGATCAGATGGAAATCGTTGGTCTGAAGGAAGAGAAGCTGACCACCACCATCACTGGTCTGGAAATGTTCCGCAAGAGCCTCGAGTTCGCTCAGGCTGGCGACAACATCGGCGCTCTGCTGCGTGGTATTGACCGTGACCAGATCGAGCGTGGCCAGGTTCTGGCTGTTCCCGGCTCTGTTCATCCCCACACCACTTTCGATGGCCATGTTTACGTCCTGAAGAAGGAAGAAGGCGGCCGTCATACCCCGTTCTTCAACAACTATCGTCCTCAGTTCTACTTCCGTACCACCGACGTTACCGGCATCATCACCCTGCCCGAAGGCACTGAGATGTGCATGCCCGGCGACAACGTTGATATGCACGTTGAGCTGATCACCCCGGTTGCCATGGAAGAAGGCATGCGTTTCGCTATCCGCGAAGGCGGCCACACTGTTGGTTCCGGCGTTGTTTCCAAGATCGAGAAGTAATTTTCGGCTTGTGATATAGCTTTCAAGGCTCCTGCTGTTAAGGCAGGGGCCTTTTTGTTGTGTACGACTTATGGGACGAGGAGGGGGCAAAGGCCGGGTGTGGAAGCCCAAGGAAGGCATCATGAAAACATCAGAAATTGTAGATAGGGGAGAGGACACCATTCGGAACTTTGAAAAAGTGGAGCAGGAGGGGGCACTCACACCGCCCTACCTTGGGAAGGTGTATTTCAGGTCGCGGTTAAGGGGCAAGGGTTGATCTATCCCTAAGTTTTCGGAACGGTCAGGAACGCTCTCTACAGTACAATTTATAATGGGCAATTCTCAACCTCCAATTTTCCCTTCAAGTTTCCTCCAATCTCTGCCAAATCTCTCAACAACAAGCCAAACCGAAATGGCAAAAAATGCGCGATTACAATACCGGGTGATTGGATTAAGAGATTGCAAAGAACATTATCGGGGTAAATGTTTAATCATTTGATAAAATCAGGAATAAACCATTCAAAAATGTTAATAAATACCGTTAAAGAGCCACCGCACCGCAACGCAAATAATGTGCGAAAAACAGGTTTCAGTTGATTCAAGGACAAAAATTTACCTAGAAACCGCTCTAATGAACTATGCAAATTCTGGCAACTGTGATATAATGTATATACCTAGATGTGTCGGAAAGGTTATCATTTGCGGGATCAAGGCATGCAGCCGGTACAACGTTTTGTCAGCCGCTGTGCCGGGGCCAAAAGCCCCAAAAGCAGGCCGCAGCCCGGCAAGGGATCGCCAGACCGAGGGGAGCACAACCAGGCGTTTTGCAATCAACACCTGCAAAGTGCCGCACATCTGCCGTACCACTTTTCACACAAAAGGGGAAAGTAGTAACACTTAAGGGAGGATAAAACTATGAAGAAAAACCTTCAGCGTTTTGGTGCATCCGTGCTGGCAGCAGCCATGGTTGCCCAAAGCGTGGCGCTTCCCGCAGCAGCCGAAACTACCAAGATTGATTCTTCGGTAGCGCAGTCTGTTGCAGCTAGCGCAGCAAGCGCGGCCAGCGCTGTGCAGTCCCTGCCCAAGTTCACCAGCACCGCAGACCTGATCAAGCAGACAGCCCAAACGCTGGCTGCCCAGGGCGAAGTGCATGAACTGGAGTAGGACGATGCCAAGCTGGAAGCGACTGCACAGAGCAAGGCGGGCATGAGCCTTGCAGCGTTGGAAAATGCACTGGCCGATGCTATGTACGCCAACGCCGCAGCCGGCAAGATCAACACCGAAGCCTATGGCCTGAACAAGGACGAGATGGCATCGGTGATGGCTGCCACCATCAAAACGTATCATCTGTCCAGCGCCGTTACCGACCTGGGCTATGAGACGAACGCCGCAGGCGTTGTGACCGCCGTTACCTTTACCGGCAGCTCCGGCATGACCTCTGCGATGGAGTCCATGACCAACAGCGATGATGAAGTGATTGCGCAGCAGGCTGACAGCTACGCACAGGCTTACGTTGCTGAAAACTCCGATACCTTTGCGGCCAGCGCCGCTGCGGACGGCCATACCTATGGCGAGCCGAAATGGTACTGGAATGACACCAACCCGGAGGATGGCCACACCCATACCTGGAAGGAAACCCCCGATGGTTACTGGACCAAGACCGATGACGGCTGGGCTTACACCGCTGTGTATACCTGTGAAAAGGGCGATGCCTACCAGAAGGTAGAAGGCACCGTAACCAAGGATACCACCGAGGCAAAGCCCGGCGCTGCCGGCAAGACCGTTTACTCTGCCAGCGTGCCCGCTGACAAGAGCCCGGTTAAGAAGGAATACAAGGAACCCACCACCCGCACCGACGACATTGCCGCCCTGCCCTGCCAGAACCATGCCGTGCCCAAGGATGCAGATGGCAACTTTGTTGCTACCTTCAACTGGGAAATGAAGAAGGTCGAGGGCAAGCTGGCCGATGACTACAGCAACGCCCAGCTGTTCTATGACAGCGAAACCGGCAAAATTTCTGCCGGCGCTCCCGTTACCATTGACTGGGAATGCACCAGCGTCACCTTCAAGTGCGCTGTCTGCGGCGAAGAAATCAAAACCCAGCCGGTAATGACCATGCCGGTCAGCGTTGTGGTAGACCAGAATAACAATTCCGTCTACATCAATGTGGGCGGCACCCCGACCCTGGATACCACCTCCGGCGGCACCGGCGTTACCCTGGTGTCCGCAATGGATGGCGGCAACTGGTACGATATGCAGAACAACCCGGTTGACGCAAGCAAGGTGAACTTCACCTATCAGAGCGGCGACAACAAGGGCAAGAACAGCCTGCTGCTGTACGACAGCCAGAAGACTGCCGTGTATGTGGACGACCAGGGCAACCAGGTCACCAATACTTACGATGTCTCGACTGCGCAGATGAACTACTACTACTTCCAGCTGTCGCAGTTCAACCAGGACGAAGCAGAGTACTTCGGCGTGGTTGCCCCGTTCTGGACCTCCAAGGGCGTTCAGAAGCAGGGCGAGGATGGCAGCATCACCGGCACCATGGGCGCAATCAAGATATTGTGCAGCATTGATCCGAACGATGATGTCCCGCCGACCACCATGGCATTCATGCTGAACATGCTGCCGCAGGCGTTCATGTCTTACGTCATGAACTATGGCGAAGCTCTGAAAGCCATCCGTGACGCAGGCTTGGCACAGGTTGCCAAGCTGGGTGACAGCGCTGACTATGTCACCAAGCTGCTGATCCTGCACGACTGGATCTCCCAGGTTGCAGAATTCGATATGGGCTCCATGGGCGATATCACCGGCGGCGGCAACAACGACCCCATCCAGACGACTGCTTTCGGTGCCCTGCTGGGCGGCGAGATCGGCGCTAAGGGCGTTGAGTATGGCTGCATCTGCCTGGGCTATGCAGCTGCATTTAACTACATGGTCCAGAATTTGCCTGACAACAAGAGCATCTATAAGAATGATGACGGCAGCTGGAAAACCCCCGATGAAGTAGGCGATAACGCTGTTGTTGACTTTGCCCAGATCCTGTATTACTGCGATACTTCTGATACCAGTGTTGCCGGTAATGCGTTCGGCGGCGGCATGTTCAACAACGTCCACTACTTCAACGCAGTCAAGGTCAACAAGCTGCAGGGCGACAGCAACTCTGCTACGATGACCACCGGCGAAGCCAACAAGAACTGGTACTATGTTGACGTCTGCTATGACGACGTGAACACTGAGTGCATGGCCCAGACCCGCGTTGAGAACGCAGGCGACATGCGCCATGTCAACTTCCTGGTTTCTCCCTCCGGTCTGGAAGGCCGTTACAGCAAGTACTATGATTACATTGACTCGCTGTACGATGGCTACACCTACACCAAGAACAAGAATCCCGATGTGGATGATGACGGCAATGTTGTGTTGAACAACGGCAAGCCGCATTACTCTTACACCAAGGCGGAGAACAAGAACGAGACCCGTTACACCGATACCTGCTACGAGGATACCTGGTTCACCTCTATCTGCAGCCCCATCTACTTCGACAATAATTACTTCTATTACGTTGATACCACGACCAACCAGAACCTGTACAACAACATGCGCCGCCAGCAGTCCGAGAACGGCAACAGCGGCAGCTCTGGTTCCGGCAGCTCTGGTAACAACTCCCAGATGCAGCAGTTCATGAAGAAGATGCAGAACCAGGGCCCCGATACTCTGGAAGCACGTCCGCGTAATGCGAACTACTATATCCGCAAAGAGGATTCCAGCAGCAGCAGGCCCGGCGGCTTCAGCATGAGCAGCTTTACCAAGACGGATGACCCGTTTGATATCATCCTGATGTACTACAACGATCTGAAGGAAACCAGCAGCAACTTCAATGATGACGACAGCAATGCCAAGGTTCTGGCCGAAGCTGGCACCATCTATAAGATCGATACCAGTGCAAAAGATAAGCATACCAAGGTTGAAAACAACCTGAACACCGAGTGCCTGGCAGACGCTGCTGCAAAGCGGATCTACCCCGCACTGGTACACTCTACCGCACTGTATGATGGCAAGCTGTACTTCAACGTCAACAACGCCATCTACCGTATGGACCCGACCACCGGCGCAGTGGAAGAAGTGAAGGAATACAACACCGTCTATGGCGGCATTAAGCTGACCAAGGATAAGGACGGCAACATGGTTCCCGATACCCACTTTCCCGGCATGAGCATGGTTATCATGGATAGCGCCCAGGATACCAGCAGTGTGAAGTATCTGGGCACCTTCATGAACCATCCTCTGGCGGGCCTGACCCTGCGTGACAGCTACAGCTTTGCTACCACCACCCAGCAGGGCCAGACTGTGATCACCGGCATCAACACCACCAAAGATCAGCTGGTCGTTTCTGTCGGCACCAACCTGTCCAACACCTATAAGGAACTGGTGGACGGCAAGGCAGAAGTCAAGACCGATGCCTCCGGCACTTCTTATGCAAACCGTAAGAGCTACAAGACCGAGTCCTGGAACTACAACCCGAGTTACAACCAGAACATGGGCAGCTCTGACGAGAAGAACAAGAACGAAGAGTTCATGTGGTGCGCTAACCTGGTTGAAACCATGCCGATGTCCGACATGGTCAGCGACCTGAGCAGCGGCGCAACCACCGATGTTTCCGTTGAAGCATGGTGCGATACCCCCGCTTACACCCAGGCCCGCACCAACAAGTACGGCCTGACCAAGGGTGAAAAGAAGTACGCTGACGGCGCACTGCCCAAGGGCCATACCTGGGCTCTGGACGAGCTGGAAACCAAGTCCGTTGGCAACAATGTGTACCTGTGCTCTGATTGCCATACCGCAACCGAAAGCACCCCCCACACCGTTACCCTGCCCGATCCAGTTGAAGGTGTTACCCTGACCCTGGGCACCACCAGCAACACCTACATCAAGGACGATACCGTTACCCTGACCGTAGAAAAGAAAGGCACCGATATCGTTACCGTTACCGCAAAGAACGGCGATACCGATGTTGCTCTGACTGAAGTTCAGGAAGCAGCGCAGGACGAAGCCGCAGCCCAGGCTACCACCGAAAAGGCGAAGACGGTTTACACCTTCACCATGCCGGACGGCGATGTGACCATCAGTGTTACCAAAGCCGCTAAGACCTATGCGGTCAAGGTGGCCGATGCTAACAAGGATACGTTGAAGATCACCAGCCCCGAAGCTGACCTGGATAAGGTTGCTGAGGGCACCAGCGTTACCGTTGTGGCTACCCCGAAGGATGGCTATACCCTGACGGCTGACGGTGTGGTGGTTACTTACGGCGACAATCAGACCCTGAAAGCAACTCCTGACACAGAAAAGGCCAACACTTACACCTTTGCAATGCCCGCTGGCGATGCAACTGTCAGCGCAGCGTTTGAAGAGGTTAAGAAGTATAACGTTACTGTGGCGGGTACTGTTGAAAACGGCACTGTGGGCGTAGAGCCGAAAACCGCAGCTGCGAAGGATGTTGTTACTGTTACCGTTACCCCGAATACCAACTTTAAGTACACGGACGGCAGCCTGAAAGCTACTTATACGGATGGCGGAACGAAGAAAGAAATTAACGACTTTAAGGCAGTAGACGGTAAGGAAAACACCTACACCTTCGAGATGCCTGCCGCTGATGTTACCGTTGATGCTAAGTTTGAAGCTATGCCGGATAAGACTTATAGCATTACTTCTGACGTGACCAACGGTGCCGCAAACCTCAGCGTAAAAACTGCAGCTATGGGTGATCCGGTTGAGGTTACCTTTACGGCAAATGGCGAAAACTATAAGCTGGAAGAAAGCTCTGTGTGTTACGAAAAGAAGGGTGATCCTTCTACCGCAAAGCCACTGACACCGAACGATGGCAAGTATAGCTTCTACATGCCGGACTATGATGTTGTTGTTAAGGCCGTATTTGCAAAGACTACTCATACCGTAACTTGCAATGTAACCAATGGTACTGCTACTGTTAACCCGACCGGTGAAATTAAAGAAGGTACGAGCGTTACTGTTACTTTTAAGCCGGATGAGGACAAGGCAAATTATGTGCTGAAAGAGAATCCGAAGCTGGATTCTGGCAACCTACACACCACTTTGAATGTAAGCGATGGCGTTGGAACATTCAATATGGACAAGAATGATGTCATTATCACGGCAGAGTTTGTGGAACCCACCACTCCTAGTGAGGGTGACAACACTAGTGATAATACCAACAACGGCGGCGAAGAAACTCAGGCTCTCGAAGCCGAGGAGCGCACCGTTCATGGTGCCGCTGAAAAGACCACCATTACCGCAATGGCTGTCTTTACCTGCACCGATAAGAACTGCGCAAGCGCTCAGTTCGTGGATGCAACGGTAAAGCAGACCAGCGGCGTTACCACCGCTGCTGTCACCTTCAACGGCAAGGACTACACCGCCAAGTACGGCGAGAAGAACGGCTGGGTTGAAGAAAACGGCAAGAAGTACTGGTACGAAAAGGGCGTGAAGCAGGGTACCACCGGCCGCGGCAAAGAGATCTATGATCCCAATTCCGACGCCTGGTACTGGCTGGATGCTGTCCAGGGCGGCGCAATGACCGTCAGCAAGGACGTTTATCAGGAATCCGCCGCCGGCCAGTGGGCTGATAAGCCCGATGGCACCGGCAAGTGGGTCCGTTACGATGAGAACGGCCACATGGTCAAGGGCTGGCAGACGACCGATAAGGGCACCTACTACTTTGACCTGATCACCGGCGCTATGGCTAAGGGCGCAGGCGATATTGACGGTGTACCTTGCGCATTTGACGAGTACACCGGTATCGCTCTGGACGGCCAGTGGCTGACCATCAAAGGCGCTGACTTCTGGTACGAAAAGGGCGTTCGCCAGGGCCTGGATGGCCGCGGCAAGGAAATCTATGACCCGGCTTCCGACGCTTGGTACTGGCTGGATGCCGTTGACCAGGGCAAGAAAGCCACCAGCAAGGATGTCTATCAGGAATCCGAAGCTGGCCAGTGGGCTGACCGCGCCGATGGCACCGGCAAGTGGGTCCGTTACGATGCACAGGGCCACATGATCAAGGGCTGGAGCGCTGACAAGCGTTACTATTTCGACCCGATTTATGGCACCATGGCTAAGGGCGATGCAGTCATCGACGGCCGCACTTATCATTTCGATAAGAACACCGGCATTCGGCAGTAATCCCACATCCTGAACAATGAGCTGTAACCCAGCCCATTAACCCCTAAATAGAAATGCCGCAGCAGACGTAACAGTCTGCTGCGGCATTTTTGTATTTGTGGGCATAGGTTCGGTGAAATATTTGCCAGGCCAGTAGGGTGGGGGACCTCACCCTGCCGAAACCTTAGAATTGGCGGCACACAATTAAATTTGCTATGCAGTAGGGGGCGGCGTCCCCGACGCCCCGGAGGAGCGTATAAATTACAGGCCTTTTGTTGGTAACTGTACGGTAGGGCGGCCAGCCCATTGGCCGCCGGATGAGCCCAGTCACAAATCTCATTTATCAGGCTCTGCGCGAGGAACCACCCCTCACCGGCTTTCGCCGGAGCTCCCCTCTAAGGGGAGCCAGTATCTTACCTTATGATTGCGGTGGCTCCCCTGGAGGGGAGCTGGACGCGAAGCGGCCTGAGGGGTGGTTCCTTGCCGCAAACCTAAGGCAACACCGCACAATTCCCGCCTTACGGCTTAAGCACCGCTCCGGCGGCTGCGGCACGGCATCT